>Ga0209026_1000498_pt1 | contig 28577 bp, 27 predicted proteins | sample AraplaCL_Col_mCL_FD_184262 | JGI IMG/M metagenome (GOLD analysis project Ga0209026, IMG submission 184262) | Arabidopsis root microbial communities from the University of North Carolina, USA - plate scrape CL_Col_mCL (SPAdes) (version 2) | ecosystem: Host-associated > Plants > Roots >... | reverse complement strand
TGAACGCCAAACTGTACTTTACAGGGGGACTCTCTTTTTCTTTAACTTCCTGATGCTCCATTTTGTTGACTCTTTTTAGTCAACTTTTTTCAGGACGGGACAAATGAACAAGCAAGGGGGGAAATCGTAAGAAATTTTCGCAACTCTCCGCTTCGCGCTTCAAACTTCCGGCTCTGAAACACAATATACTAAAAATCGAAGTAAAATACAAGTGATATTTAGAGTTGCTGGATTCCCTGTTGATGGGTTTTGCGATCAATGATCAGCAAGTCAAGGTCGTTCTTTGCCTTTCTCTCTTCGTCCGAAAGCGCATAGCTATCTAATTTATTCAGTACCAATGCTGCCCTGCTCAGATCGCCCATCGCAAAATTAACTTCGAGCAGGTTAAAGCACAAAGCCTTGGCTATCCCCGTATCCATGTTTCTTTCGCGCAAAGCAGCTGTGAATAACGAATCGGCTTCGTTTAATTTCATCTTTGCCGTACTGTAATTTTGTTGTAATAGCCGTAGGCCCGCTGTTGCTTCGTTATAGGCCTTATTCAGATTTGTATTCGCACCGCTCCAATTTTCAATTTGATACAAAGTCCCAACCCGCTTCACATTAGCTAACGCGTAATTAAGCTGCTTGCTGATCTGGTTAAGATTATCATGCAAAGCTTTATCGCGCGCATTTTCCAGTAGCATTTTATTATCTATTTCACTGGGATTTGTTTTAGGATAGCCCTGATATACCTTATAATCACTCAGCGATATGGCCGAAAAAATCAACACTTTCTGCCCATCAGGTGTAAAAACGCCGACTTCCAACGGGTATCGATAAGAAAACTCGCCATAATAATGTAAGTACTCATAAGTATAAGAGTTGCCGCTACCCACGTTCAACTCTGTGTGTCGATCAGTAACAATATTTGGCCTGCTATGCTCAAACGTATACAAGGTAATAACAACCTTTAAAGCATAGTTCACATTCCGCTTATGCCCCTTAAGCTTAACGTATATATCGGCCAGTTCATTGGTGGCATCAGCAGTTAATTGTTCTGGTTCGTCAGATACTTTAATATTATTATTTGCTCTTGATATTAATAAACCTATAACATGGCTATTCGCATCGGCCATTTCCTCAGGCATACCGGCGTTATTATCCATAATAACCTGGTAATTCCTGATTGATTTAAGAATCGCAGCCGCTGCCGGTTGCCGGTAATAATTATAAGTTATTTTATTGGCGCTGATTTTTTGTGCATAACTACTCAAACTCAACAGTACTACTAAGCCAAATAAAAAGCCGGAAGTGATTCTTTTTGCCATAAAACATCAATTTACCGGTAAAATGATCAATCAGTGGAATTTATACCGGGGTATAATTGGTTCTGTCAAAATAAAAGGAGTATTTTAACAATGCTTAAGTAAATATAAAAAATATTTATAAGCTAAAACTCATTGTAACAAAGCTTTTATCCGTCAGATACGAGTATCCTATAAATGCAAAAAGAGCTAATCTATAGACTAACTCTTTTGACTTTTGACTTTACATATACGCCCTTTGGTTCTTCCCTTCCATCCAGTTTACAAAAGCGCGGTTAACCACTTTGTTACCGCCCGGCGTCGGGAAGTTCCCCGAAAAGTACCAATCGCCTTTATGATCAGGGCAGGCTTTGTGCAGATTCTCCAATGTTTGATAGATCACCTGTACCTTAGCTTTTATTTCCTTTGGTGTAATGATCTGCGCTATCCTGTCCGATATTTCTTCGTCAGTAAACGGCGCGTAAATTTCTTTAACGTAGTTTTCTACTTCCTCTTTTGGCAGTTTCGAACTGTTCTTACACTTCTCGTAAACGTCTACGATCACCTGGTAACGGCCGCTTTCTTTCAGTAAGCTTATCGCAGCTTCAAAAGCTACAAACTCACCCATGCGGCTCATATCAATACCATAACAATCCGGGTAACGTATCTGCGGAGCAGATGATACTACAACGATCTTTTTCGGGCCCAGCCTGTCTAATATTTTCAAGATACTTTGTTTCAAAGTCGTACCACGTACTATCGAGTCGTCGAGCGCTACCAGGGTATCAGCCCCACCTTTGATAACACCGTAAGTAGTATCGTAAACGTGCGCTACCATTTCGCTGCGGTCAGCATCTTGTGTAATAAAGGTGCGCAACTTTACGTCCTTAATGGCTATTTTTTCGATGCGTGGCGCCATATTCAGCACCCTGGTCAATTCTTTATCCGTTATCTTATCGGCACGGTTAAGCAGTATTTCACGCTGGCACTGCTTAATGTGTTTATGGATTCCTTCCACTAAGCCATAATAAGCTATCTCGGCAGTGTTTGGTATGTACGAGAATACGGTATTCTCCATATCATTATTAACAGCCGACAATATCTGCGGACAAAGCAAGCGCCCTAATTGCTTGCGCTCGCGGTAAATAGCCGCATCGCTCCCGCGCGAAAAATAGATCCGCTCAAACGAACAGGCTTTCTTTTCGGCCGGGTCGCCAAAACGCTCCTCGGTTATTTTACCGTTCTTTTTAACCACCAGCGCGTGGCCGGGTTGTACTTCCTTAATATCTTCAATCGGTACGTTAAAAGCAGTCTGTATCGCGGGCCTTTCCGAAGCCGCCACGACAATCTCATCGTTTACATAGTAAAAAGCCGGGCGGATACCTGCCGGGTCGCGCATTACAAACGCGTCGCCATGCCCTAAAATTCCTGCTATGGTATAACCACCGTCCCAGTTCTTGGCCGATTTTTTCAGGATCTTGGCAACATCCAGATCGTTTGCTATTAAACGGCTGATCTCTGCATTATCATCCAATCCCTCACGTTTGTACTGGTCGAACAGGCCCTGTACCTCACTGTCCAAAAAATGACCGATTTTCTCCAACACAGTTACTGTATCGGCTTTTTCCTTTGGGTGCTGGCCAAGGTCATATAGTTGCTGTAACAACTCATCAACATTGGTCATGTTAAAGTTACCGGCAATAACCAGGTTACGGGTCATCCAGTTATTCTGCCGTAAAAACGGGTGACAATTCTCTACACTATTGTTACCATGTGTACCATAACGCAAATGGCCCAATAAAACTTCGCCGGTGAAACTAACGTTGTTTTTGAGCCATTCTGCGTCAGCCATTTTTTCGGGCTGTTCTTTTTGTATATCGGCAAACTTCTTCTGTATGTATTCAAATATATCAGCTACAGCGTTCGATGCCATCGATCGGTGCCTGCTGATGTAGCGCTTACCGGGTTCAATGTTGAGCTTGATGGTTGCCACACCTGCACCGTCCTGGCCCCGGTTATGCTGCTTCTCCATCAGGAGATACAACTTATTGAGGCCGTAAAGTGCAGTGCCGTATTTTTTTTGGTAGTAAGATAGGGGCTTTAAAAGACGAATAAATGCGATGCCGCACTCGTGTTTTATCGATTCGCTCATGGTGGTTATTAAGCACGCAAAGTTAGTGCTTTATTATTAAATTGTAAAGTTAATTTGAATTGAAAAACGCTAAAATGAGCTTAGTTTGACAGTTTTTGATGTTCTGACAATTATTTAGAAAGAGGGCTGTTTTTGTAAATTTTTTGCAGTTAAGGAAGAAAAATCTAAGTAATTTGAAGAAAGTATAGGATCGGCCTTTGTGTACTTTGTAATTACTTCGTGCGCTGTGTGGTTAAAATTTACCATACTTTACCACAGAGGACGCGGAGTTTAAAATACGTAGAGCATAGAGAGCTAAAAGCTGAAAGATAATTTGGGCGTTGCCTGCGGCCAGGCTATACACTCATACTGCGCGGGCATTAGCCACGGGCCGGTATCCGCTCCTATCCTTAACGCGAAAGTGCTACACAATTAAATCATTTGCACATCTGCACATCAACACATTTGCACATTACAACTTCTCCCCGTGCTGGCTGATATCCAAACCTATCGCCTCTTCCTCTGCCGAAACACGTAAAGGTGTGATCATATCCGTTATTTTAAGCAACAGCAACGAACCAAAAAACGCGAAGATCGAAACGCCAACCAAAGCCTCCAGTTGGGTAACGAACAAATGCCATTCGCCGAAAAACAAGCCATTCCCCGTGGTGTTACCAGCGTTAATGTTTTTATGGGCAAATACGCCTGTAAGCACCATCCCTACCATACCACCTACGCCATGGCACGGAAAAACATCCAGCGTATCATCAATAGTGGTACGGGTACGCCATTCAACCACCATGTTGCTAATCAACGATGAAATAACGCCGATAGCAAGCGAGTGCGGGATAGATACGAAACCCGCTGCCGGGGTAATAGCCACTAAACCTACTACGGCACCGATACAAGCGCCCATAGCGCTTGGCTTTTTACCACGAAGCAGGTCAACGTTGATCCAGCAAACCGCGGCTGCCGCCGATGCCGTTGTACTGGTAGCTAAAGCTGTAACCGCAAGCGGATTGGCGCCCATAGCCGAGCCTGCGTTAAAACCAAACCAGCCAAACCAAAGCAGGCCGGTACCTATCATTACATAAGTGATACGGGCAGGTGAATGGTTAGGTTCGTTACGGCGTTTTAAATAAAGTGCCGACGCAAGCGCCGCCCATCCGGCCGACATGTGCACCACTGTGCCACCGGCAAAATCAAGCACGCCTAACTTAAATAACACGCCATCCGGGTGCCAGGTGCAATGTGCCAGCGGAGCATAGATGAATACAAAGAACAGACAAATAAATACCACGTACGAGTTAAAGCGGATCCTTTCGGCAAAAGCGCCTGTAATTAGTGCAGGGGTGATAATGGCGAACTTTAACTGGTACATAGCAAATAACAGCAATGGTATGGTAGGTGCCAGTTTCCAAACCTGGTTACCCAGCATACCTTTCATCATAAAAAATGTGCGCGGGTCGCCTATAATGCCGTGTATCGAATCGCCGAAGGCTAAACTAAACCCAAAAACTATCCATATAACGGTGATGACAGCCATACAGATAAAACTTTGAAACATGGTCGAGATCACATTTTTTTTATTGACCATACCTCCGTAAAAAAAGGCAAGGCCCGGGGTCATGATCAGTACAAGACCTGTAGCACTCAGCATCCAGGCGGTGTCGGCCGCATCAATCTTTCCGCCTAAATTGACGATCTGAATAGACGGGAAAATGAAAGTCAGAATAACAAGAATTACAAGAATGGCAAAGGGGAAGTAACGTTTCATTTATAATTTCAAAAATCTGTTAAATGGATTTCCAAAATTATAAAAATTCTACATTTTCGGTATATTTTATATAATTTATATTACCTAAATCATATTAATTAAGCAGATCGCTTAAAAACTGAGGAAATATCCCTAAAAACAGCAAAAAAACCGACAGGAAACAAATCATGATTAATAAATACCGGTGATTTACGATCAAGTCATCGGCATGATGTTCGTTTTTCTTTAAAAACAGGTACAATGGTATCTTGATATAATAAAAAAGCGCGATCAATGTCGTAGCCGCTCCGGTTATCATTAAAACCAACAACCAGCCATTATTGGTTTGTTGATACATGGTATACGCTGCTGAAAAAACCAAAACCTTCCCATTAAAACCTGCGGTTATAGGTAACCCTGCTAATGAGATCAGAATAACGACAAAGCAAATTGAGGGTAACGGGTACCGAAGGCCAACACCCTTAAAACTATCCAGGGTAGCCGCGCCTATTTTATTAACGTAATACGAGGCCAGCATTAATGCTGCTATATTAGCCACGGCGTATACCGCAAGGTAAAATACGAGCGACGAAATACCCTGACCAGAAAAAGTAGCCACCGCCATCAATGCGAAGCCGGTATGCCCTATGCTTGAATAAGCCAGCAGGCGTTTAATATTAGTTTGCCAGATAGCCGCCAGGTTACCTACGATCATGGTCACAACTCCGATAACCGACAAAAACAATCTGAAATCAAAGGCCGTCCAAAATACATTGAATACAAAAGGTCTTAAAAAAGTAGCAAGCAGTGCAAATCCGGCTATCTTAGGTAGCGTAGATAAATATGCCGTAACCGGAGTGGCTGCTCCCTGGTAAACATCGGGTACCCAAAAATGCATGGGTACAAATGATAGCTTAAAACCAATCCCAACCATCACCAACACAATAGCCAGCGAAACACTAACCGGGTTAACCAGCAACAGGTTGGCTGTAAAATTTGCAGCAAAAATATCCATCGTACCTGCAAAGCCGTACAACAACGATATGCCGTAAAGCATAATGGCCGACGAGGTAGCGCCAAACAACACATACTTCATACCCGCTTCGGTACTCACCGCCGTATCCGACCGGTAAGCCGCCATCACGTACGATGCAATAGACACCATCTCGACCGAAATATAGATACTCAGCAGATTTACCGACATCGTCATCAAATGCAATCCTAACAACGATGCGATAATGATGGAGTACAGATCGGCCAGACCTTTGTAATGCGAACGCAAGGCCTTATCCCAGGGCAGGTAAAGCAATATCAGTAAAGCTATCGCATCAATGATTAGCTTAAATAAAATGGCTACGTGATGCAGCAGCAGCATACCGTTAAATAAAAAATGCACCTCCCCTAAAACATTTAACTGCTTGTAAGTTTCGAAAGTTACCACTACCACGCCCGCCAATGCAACTGCACGGCAAAGCACGGCGTTATTTTTACCGGCAATAAGGTCGGTAACAAAAACCGCCAAAAACAAAATACTCAGGCATAGCTCAGGCACAAAATAATGCAGGCTGTCTGTAATATTTTTAAATTGCGCCGGTATATATGGTATTAAATCGTTCATTAATTATTGAACAGTACTGGTTAATTATTTGGTATGAATAAACTGGATCAACGCCAATACCGAGTCGTTGATCTTATCAAAAGCCAGCGAAGGCATAACTCCTAACGCCAGGGTTAACAAAGCCAATGGCAACAGGGCGATCATTTCGCGCCTCCCCAAATCGGTCAGGGCCAGCTTCCAGATCTCTCCGCCTTTTAAATGTATTTCGCCGAAAAACATCCGCTGCAGCGTCCATAAAAAATAGGCCGCGCTCAGCAGTATACCTACCGACCCGCAAACCGCCATCCAGGTGGGCAAAAAGCCGTTAAATACATGTGAATTAAAAGCGCCCAACAAACTGAATGCCTCACCAATAAACGCCGAAAATCCCGGTAACCCTAACGATGCAAAAAACGCGATCATCACAAATACGGTATATTTTGGCAGCAAGGTGCCCAATCCGCGGAAACTATAAATATCCCGGTTATGTACCCGGTTATAAATTACCCCTACCAGGTAAAACAGCATGGCCGATAAAAAGCCGTGGCTCACCATTTGCATCATCGCACCACTTATACCTTCCGCTGTTTGCGAAGCGATACCCAGCAACACAAACCCCATATGCGATACCGACGAATAAGCAATAAGCTTTTTTAAATCGCGCTGGGCAAGCGCGTTGAGTGCGCCGTATAAAATGGATATCACGCCCAACAGCCCCAGCCAGAAAGCGCCGGATATAGCCACTTCGGGAAATATGCCCAGGCAGATCCGGATAATACCGTACCCTCCTATTTTCAACAATACACCTGCCAGAATAATTGACACAGGCGTGGGCGCCTCTACGTGTGCGTCAGGCAGCCAGGTATGCAACGGCACTACCGGTACTTTAATCGCAAAAGCGATGAACAACACCACAAAGCCTACAGTACGTGCCGGGAAACCGAACAGGGTTTGATGACTCAGGATACTGAATATCGAATCTTTATCGTAATTAGCCGGGTTCATCATCTGGATGATGTTGAACGTATGATAACCTGTAGCAGGGTCCTTGACGGAGAAGTATAAGCCCAGCATCACTAACAGCATAAATACCGACCCGAATAAAGTAAACAGGAAAAACTTGATAGCCGCGTATTCGCGCCGTACCCCACCCCAAATACCTATCAGGAAATAAAGCGGCAGTAACATCAGCTCGTAAAAAATATAGAACAGGAAGAAATCGAGCGAGCAGAAAACACCTGTTACAGCCATATCCAGTAGCAGAAACAGCGCAAAATAGCCTTTATGATTTTTATTGATCTCCCACGATGACAGGGCCGCAATAACCATCACAACAGATGACATCATCAGCATCAGGATAGAGATACCATCAACACCTACAAAGTAATCGATCTGCATCTTGCCCATATTACCCAGGTTAAGGCCTATCCAGTGTACTTTCTCAATATACTGATATTGCCCTTCATGGTTTACTCCGGCGAAAGCTGCTCCAGTTTTAAAATGAATATACAGCCATACACTTAACACCAATTGCACCAGCGTGGCGATTAAGGTAATGTACCTGAAAAGATTTCGCAAACTGGTAGGCAACACTACAATGAGCAGGCCAAACAGCAAAGGCGAAAAAATAAGCAACGATAATATATTCATCTTTTAAATAAACGTCTTTAAAATATACAATGCCAAAACAATGATGAGCATAGTGAACAGGTAACCCTGCACCCTACCGGTTTGAAAACCACGGATAAAATTACCCGTCTGCTTTACAAAATAAGTAAGTGCGTTCAGGAAACCATCAATAAGGTACTTATCGATCCAGGCCGAAACTCGACTCAACACCAAGCCAATTCCCGCAACCAATTTCACAACGCCATCGATAACATAAGTATCAAACCAGGCAACGGCGCGACTTAAACCAACCATAGCTTTCACAATTACGCCGTTATAAAAACTATCAATATACCATTGATTATATGAGATATTAAACAACACTCCTTTAAATTTAAGCCATTGCAGTTTTTGCTTAACATAAACTGTGTAGGCTATAAAGACAACGCCAACACTTAAGGCACTGATGAGAAGCGGGATCAGCTCGCCGGCACTTTCTGCTTTACCCGCAAAACCCGCAAAGCCTTTAACAATCCAGGCATTTTCAAATTTCAACGGATCTAACGAAAACAAAGGAAATAGCGAACCCAATGCCAACAGGATCATCGGCAAATACAACAGCGGGTTTTCTTCGTGCGCTTCCGGCTCGCTATCAGTACTAATGCCTTCTAAACGCGATTCACCAAAAAACACTTTGAACATTAAACGCCCAATATAGAAAGCGGTTAACAAACTGGTCAGCACCGCTCCTATGGGGATGATCGAATAAGCCCAGCTTTTACCCTCGGCCCAGGCAAAACCCTGTATCAATATGCCGTCTTTTGATAAACAACCCGCCGTTAACGGGAAGCCGATCAACGCAAGCGCCGCAACACAGCAGGTAATAAAAGTAACCGGCATGATTTTACGCAGACCGCCCATATTGTTGATGTCCTGTGTATCGATTTGTAAATGATGCTTATGCTTTAAATGCTGCATTTCGTGAATGATGACACCCGCGGCCAAAAATAATAGACATTTAAAGAACGCGTGAGTAGCCAAATGGAACAAAGCCGACGAATAGGCTCCTATACCCATCGCCATCATCATATAACCTAACTGCGATATCGTGGAGTACGCGAGTATCCGTTTCAGGTCGGTTTGCGTGAGCGCGATAGTGGCGGCCATAAAAGCGGTAAAACAACCAATAACAGCTATTGTAGTTAATACTGTCGAATCAAAAATAGGATAAACCCTTCCCAGCAAAAATATCCCTGCGGCAACCATCGTAGCGGCATGTATCAATGCCGAAACAGACGTAGGCCCCTCCATCGCGTCGGGCAACCAGGTATGTAGCGGAAATTGCGCCGATTTAGCTATAGCGCCCATCAGGAAACACAAACCTGCAATAGTTACCCAAACCTCGCGTGTAGTTTTGATAGGATGTGCGCCAAACAGTGTCACCAGATCGAATGTATGATAATGGGTATAAACCAGCATGATACCGGTAAGCAAGGCTATATCGCCAATACGGTTCATAATAAAGGCTTTTTTGTTGGCTTGCACTGCCTTTTCACGCGTAAACCAAAAGCCAATTAGCAAGTACGATGCAAAGCCCACCAATTCCCAGAAAGCGTAAAGCAGCAGCAGGTTATCCATCACCACCAAAGCAAGCATGGCAAAACAGAAAAAGCTGAGATAGGTAAAATAGCGGGTATACCGTTCATCGCCCTTCATATAGGCTATGGAGTAAATATGGACCGGCAAGGCTATGGCCGATACCAGCAACAGCATTAATACCGACAAATTATTGAGCCAGATCCCTAACCTGATTTGCGTATTGCCAATAGTAAACCACACTTGTTGCACATGCAATGCCGGTTGGTTCCACACCCGGAAAAAAATCAATAAAGCCAGCACCAAACTTGCACCGATAGCCGCTCCTGATAACATGCCCGATACTTTGCTTCGCTTTGGCACCAGGAAAAAATTGAGCAAAAAAACCACAAACGGAGCTGCAACGGCCGCAATGGCGAGTTGTATGGTGATAATATCCGTATGTGATAAGGTTGTTTCCAAATGTTTTCGCTAAACTATTAGTCTTTTAATCTTTCCACCTTTGCCGGATCGATCGTTTTATACTGCCGGTAAACGTTTAAAATGATCGCCAAAGCTACGGCTACCGCTGCCGCTGCCAGAACAATGGCAAACAAAGCAAACACCTGCCCGCTGTTCGCCAGGTTATCGTACTTGCCAAAAGCTACCAGGTTTAATATCGCGGCGTTAATCATCAGTTCAATACCGATCAATATCTGTATCGCATTCCGTTTAGATAACACGATGAAGATCCCGATACAGAACAACCCGGCGCTGATCAATAAAAAGCTACTTAACATACTCATAGCTTATGCTCCTCCTTCCGGGATAAGTGTACCGACCCTATTAAGGCCATCATCACCACAATGGATATTACTTCAAAAGGCAATAAATAACGGGTCATCAGGTTAACACCAATGTTACCCATGTTATCCTTGCGTGGGGTATCGCTTCTTAATGAGCGTTGTATCCAGCCGATATGATCGGGCTGTGCCTTTATAATAGCATTAACCAAAATAATCATAAACAATGTGGCTACCAGTAATGCAGCCATGTTGTTTATGGTGATAAACTTGCTGCCTTTACTTTGCAGGTTGTTCAATGTTTCTTTATTCGATAGCATAAAAGCGAACAACATCAATACCAACACCCCCCCCACATAAATTACAATTTGTGTTACGGCAACAAAATCAGCTAAAGCAAAAACGTATAGACCAGCCAGGGCGAACAAGGTCACAAAAAACATAAAAACAGAGCGTACGAGGTTTTTACTCGCAGCAACTACCAATGCCGATGCCAACGCGGTAAAACCCATTACGTAAAATAATATCTGGTTTATGCTCATTCCCCGTCTTCCTTTTTCTTCATAGCTGCTAATTTGGCCGCTTGTTTTTCTGCCTGTTGTTCATCAAATAACCGGCGTTTCTCTTCGGCTAAAGCCGGATCCATGTCCGAGAATTTGTACGTCAGCAAATTCAGTTCCGGCACACTCACATCGTACTGATTGGTCATGGTAATACACTCTGTAGGGCAAACCACGGTACACAGGCCACAGTACATGCACTTAGCCATGTCGATATCAAACTTAGCCGCATAAAGCCTTTTGGTTGTACCGTCGGATGTTTGCCCGATAGCCTCGGTAGCTTTTATCGCTTCGATATCGATACAATCAACCGGACATATTTTGGCGCACAGGTCGCAAACGATGCAATCATCCATTTCTACAAAAAGCTGGTAACGTCCAACTTCCGGGACGGGTAATTGCTGCGATGGGTATTGTATGGTATTGGTGCCTTTTTCCTGTTCGGCAAAGTAATTATCCGATTTTACCGGATCCATTACCCTGCGTTTTTTTGAGGCAAACAAATGCTTCAACGTAAGGTACATGCCTCCGAATATTGTTTTTAAACCTATCGATTCCCCTTTTGTCATACTACATTAACAATAAGCGCCATACGCCCGATATGAGCATGCATAAAAAAGCCAGCGGCGTTAACACCTTCCAGCACAAGTTCATTAACTGATCGATGCGGAAACGTGGCAACGTCCACCTGATCCACATTTGCACGCCAACTAAAAGCAACGATTTTAAAGCGATCCATATAATCCCCCACACGGTGCCCGTTGTGTAATCAGCCAAATGCACCGATCCGATGTTGGGTAGTGGCGTATTCCATGCTCCTAAAAATAAGATCGCGCCAAGCATCGATACCAAAAACATCATCGAATACTCGGCCAGGAAAACAAAAGCAAAACGGAGGCCAGTGTATTCAGTATGGAAACCCGCTACCAATTCCGACTCAGCTTCCGGGATATCAAACGGAGCCCGGTTGCTTTCGGCTAATGATGCGATAAAATAGATCACAAACGCGATAATCAAATGTGGCGCACGGAATATGTTCCAGGCCAAAATGCCGCCAATGTGGCTCACATCCACAAAGCCCAAAAACTTGATGCTTTCGCCGGATAGCACTCCTTGCTGCGTTGAAATATCCTGCAGGTTTAAGGTTTGGGTGATCATCACCACAGATATGATGGCAAAACCTGCGGGAATTTCATATGAGATGATTTGTGCCACCGAGCGCATAGCGCCTAACAACGAATATTTATTATTCGAGCCCCACCCTGCCATCAAAATACCCAGTGTTTCTACCGATATAATGGCAAAAATATAGAACAAGCCGATGTTTAGTTTTACCGGAACCAGGCCCGGTGCCCAGGGTAATGCAGCAAAGCCCATATAGACCGACACAAATATAACCACAGGTGCCAACGCGAATAATATCTTATCAGCCGCCGAAGGAACGATAAGTTCCTTTTGCAGCATTTTTAAAATATCGGCAAAAGTTTGTAGCGAGCCGTATTTGCCTGTTTCGGTTGGCCCTAACCTGTCCTGAATAAAAGCCGAAACCTTACGCTCGGCATATACACCAAACAGTGCAAACAGAGCAGCAAAGCCAAAAAGTCCTAACGCGACCGCAATATATGTGAGGTAAAAATTCAATCAAATTTGCTTTGGCTGCAAACTTAGTTATTTACAAGGAAAATAGACGATTTTTATAGATAAGATTAGTAGACAATATGTAATAACCCACTTATTTATTTAACCGGCACATAGGCCGATGTTACGCTTTCGCCAAAGAACACGGTGGCATTTTGGTCAAAATCAAAGGTATCGTCGGTAGTTGTAAAAAACTGTTGGGTGCCGTTTTTACTTAACTTTGCATCCATTTCGGGGTGGCGGTGCAAATAATCTTTTAAGCTTTGAGCCACAATATCGCCCTGCGAAACTACCTTGATCTCCGGTGGCAGGTAAGTTTCGATCTTGGCCTGTAGCAAAGGGTAATGAGTACACGCCAATAAAATGGTATCGATATCAATTGATTGCGCTATAAGGAGATCGAGATATTGCTTTACAAAATAGTCGGCGCCGGGTTTACTATGCTCGCCATTTTCAATAAGCGGAACCCACAACGGGCAAGCCTGCTGGTATACTTTTACCTCCGGGAAAAAATTACCGATCTCGATGCCGTAGGAGTTTGATTGCACCGTACCTTTCGTACCTAACACTCCAATCTGTTTGGTTTTGGTATGATTGCCAATTACTTCGGCAGTGGGCCTTATAACACCTAATACCCGCTTTGCCGGATCAACATTTTTCAGATCTTGTTGCTGGATGGTACGCAAAGCTTTCGCCGATGCCGTATTACACGCCAAAACAACCAGCGGGCATCCCATTTCAAACAACAACTGCACACACTCCCAGGTGTATTGGTGGATGGTTTTAAAAGAGCGGTTGCCGTATGGCGCACGCACGTTATCGCCAAGGTAAATATAATCGTACTCCGGCAACAGCTGGGCTATCGATTTAAAAACGGTAAGGCCGCCATAGCCCGAATCAAAAACACCAATAGGTTGCTTAGCTAACATAGCGTAAAAATAGCGTTTATTATTTTATGCCCAATAATCCTTGCGACTTATCCGCAACACCCTTATCTAACAACAAAAGCCGGGTTCAGTTTTCACTGACCCGGCTTTATAATAGCTTAAAAACGAATTATTTTGCGCCTAATTTAAGCTTCACAGCAGCGGTAAGGTCATCACCATCAGGGTAAACAACCATTATTTGTTGCGATGAATCGAACACATAAGTATATCCTTTTTCTTTAGCAACCGCCGAAACAGCAACTTTCACTTTATCAAATAAAGGTTTAGCCTGCTCATTTTGCTTCGCTTCTATCGACTGCTGAGCTTTTTGGCTAAACGCCTGCATCCTGTTCTGGATATCGGTTATCTCGGCTTCTTTTTGCGTACGTACGGCATCATTCCAGGTGGCTTTGTTTTTCTCATAATCGGCGCCTTTGGTTTGCAATTCAGTTTGCATTAACTGATACTGATCGGCAAATTGCTTTTGATAATCCTGCATTGTTTTAGCTATTACAGCTTTATCAGGCATACCGTCAATTACTGCGCTAAAGTTTACATAACCAATTTTCTGTTGGGCCTTTGCAAGGTTTACCGTAAATAGCAAACAACCCGCCACTAATACTACTCCAAGTAATTTTTTCATTTTTATAAATTGTTTTTCTTTTTTGATACACGTTAAAAAAAAAGCGAAACTCAATAAAAATTGAACTTCGCTTATAGATTATAATTTAGGCTTCTTATTTTAAACCTAGTTTTATTTTTACAGCAGCCATAAGGTCATCTGCTTCCGGGGAAACAATAAATATACCTTGTGATGAATCGATAACATAACCGTAGCCTTTTTCTTTAGCTACTGCTGTGATAGCAGTTTTAACTTTATCTAACAATGGTTTACCCAACTCGTCTTTTTTAGCTTCAACTTTTCCTTGTGCAGTAGTTTGGTAGTCCTGGATACGTTTTTGCAGATCAGTAAGTTCTGCTTCCTTTTGTGAACGTACAGCATCCGTCATTGTAGCACGTTTAGCTTCATAATCAGCACCTTTAGTTTGGTACTCGGTTTGCATGCTTTGCAATTGGGTGATAAAAGTTTGTTGGTATGTTTGAAGCTGCGCCGATATAACCTTAGTATCGGGCATCTGATCGATAACGGCATTAAAATTAATATAACCAGTTTTGGTTTGCGCTTGGGCAATTGTTCCAGCAAACACAATGCAACCGGCAATTAATACAATTTTGAATAATTTTTTCATTTCTATTTTTCTGATTTCTATTATGGTGCGATTTTAACTAATTTATTTTACTTGGCCAATACTCCGGGCTTTAATCCGAGCTTAACAATAACGTCCGAGCTTTTATCATAACGCGGACTGGCATACAGCATAATCACTTCGCTGTTTTTATCAAATATCATATCCAGGTCTTCGGCTTCGGCTACAGCCTGAACCGCTTTGGCTATTCTGTCTTGTATTGGTTTTACCAAAGTGCTGCTGCGTTGTGCCAATTCGCCATCAGGGCCAAATTTTGATTTCTGAAAATCCTTGGCGGCTTTTTCTTTGTCAACAATTTCGGCTTCGCGACGCTTTTTCATATCAGCGGTCATCAAAACCTGATCGGCCTGATAAGCCTTGTACAAATGGTCAATTTCCTGAAAACGGGTATCAACCTCTCTTTGCCACTGTCCCGATAAAGCATTCAACTCTTTCTGTGCCGAAATGTAATCCGGAACATGTTTCAATATATATTCCGAATCAACGTATGCAAAACGTTGGGCAAATGCGCCAAGCGACATGAGTACAACTACACTGAGGGTTAAAAATATTCTTTTCATTTTTTTACGATCAATTAAATCCGCCGCTCAGACTTTGAGATATGGAGAAGTGAAACTGGCCCTTGTTTGCACCCGGGGCGCCAGGTATCGCGTCAAATCCATAACCATAATCCAAACCAAGTAAGCCAAATATAGGAAGAAAAATACGAGCTCCAACACCGGCCGACCTGCGAACATTAAACGGAGAATACTCACTAAAGTTGTTCCACACATTTCCGCCTTCAGCAAAAGTCAACAAGAAGATGGTCGCCGATTCGCTTGCAATAACCGGATGCCTCAGTTCCAAGATGTATTTGCTGAATACCGGGCTGCCTGGGTTATTGTTTTGATCGTAATTTGAACCTATCGGCACTACCGAGAAGTTTTGGTATCCGCGCAAACCTATGATCTCGCTACCTTGTAAAAACTGGTAACTCTGCATACCATCGCCACCCAATTTAAAGCGCTCAAACGGTGCCTGGCCTACTTGTTTGTTGTAGTAACCCATAAACCCAAATTGTGCCTGACCTTTTAATACCAGTTTACCGTATATTTTTTGGAACCACTGACCCTCAAATTTCCATTTATGATATTCAACAAACTGATAGCGTTGTTGAGGCGTGGCTATTGCGTAATTGACACCGTTAAAGGCCGAGTATGGTGGCGTTGCCTGTACAGTGAATTTTAAATTTGAACCTGTCGTTGGATAAATAGGTGCATCGGTAGAGTTACGGCTAAGTTCTTGCGTTAACTTGATGTTATATGATGTACCGTTTTTAAACAAATAACCGGGATAATTATTCAGGTTATAGTGGTCAAGGTTTAACGAATAGTTCAGTTGGAACAAGTTATCCGGGAACTTTAAGCGCTGACCCAAGGTTACACCTACACCATTGATACGCAGGTTGTAATAGTTAGGGTCGGTTTTAGCATAGGCCGAAATATTTGAACTCAACTGTGTATACGCGGTTAAGGCGAAATAGATAGGTTTTTTACCACCTAACCATGGCTCAGAAAAAGTAAACGAATAGTTTTGATAATCCTGACCGTTTGATTGGCCACGCAGGCTTAATTTTTGACCATCACCTTTTGGTAACGGTTTGTAAGCGCTTAAGTTAAACAGGTTACGTAACGAGAAGTTGTTAAACGTTAAACCCAATGTACCCACTAATTGGCCGCCACCAAAACCGCCCGAAAGCTCAATCTGATCTGATGGTTTTTCAACAACGTTATATACAATATCAACTGTACCTTCGGCAGGGTTTATATTAGTTGGCTTAGGCTCTGTTTTTTGCTCATCAAAGTTACCTAACTGGGTGATATCGCGTTGGCTACGTACAATAGCCTCTTTCGAGAATTTTTGCCCCGGCAGGGTTTGCAGTTCGCGAAGAATAACTTTATCGTTGGTTACGTCGTTACCTTTTACCGATATGCGGTTAATAGTATACTGTGGCCCTTCGTACATCCTGATGTCGATATCAACAGTATCATTATAAATACGGGTTTGTACCGGGTCGGCCTGATAAGTAAGATAGCCATCGTTTAAATAAAGTGTCGATATATCATCACCACCAGATGTTGGGCCGCTTAAACGCTTGGTTAAATTTTCCTCGCTGAATATATTGCCCTTTTTAATTCTTAAAATGTTGCTTAAAACATTAGCCGGGTATTTGGTATTGCCCGAGAAGGTGATGTTACCGAAGTAGTATTTAGGTCCTTCGTACATTTTAATTTTTACGTTTACCGTTTTATCGTCGTTTCTCCAAACCGAGTCGCTCAATATTTCAGCATCGCGATAGCCCTTACTTTGTAATTTCGCAACAAAATCCTGCTTATCTTCTTCGTATTTATCGCGCATAAATTTCTTCGAACCAAAAATGTTGTACCACTTCCGCTCCTTGGTTTTGCCCATATACCCTTTTAAAGTACCCTGGCTAAACGCGGTATTACCTTCAAAAGCTACGCTGTTAATTTTAACTTTTTGCTTCTTATCAATTGCAACGTCCAAAATAACGCTATTCGCATCCGCCGGATCTTTACGCTGGGTAATAGTAACTGTCGTATTTAAATAGCCTTTATCGTTAAACTCTTTTTTAATGATATTGGTGGTTGTATTTAGCAAATTTTCATTTACTATTTTTCCGGCTTTATCATTTAGCTTTTTTTGCAGGTCTTCAATTTCACCTTTGCGAATCCCCGTCAAATGCAATCTTGATAAACGCGGACGCTCAACAATGGCAATATCAAAATACACGGTATCCATGGTCATCCTGGTAATGTTGAGTTGTACATCATCAAAAAGGCCCTGTTCCCATAATGCTTTAATAACATTAGCCGATGCATCGCCCGGAAGGGTTATTTTATCGCCTTTGTTTAGTTTCGAAATAGTGATCAACACATCTTTCTCAAGAAACTTTGTACCGCTAACAGTTACGCCGCCAATAATATAATCTTTCGGGGTTAGATAGCTTAAGCTATCCGATGGAATTTGTTTAGTAAGTGAAGGCCTGGTCTGGTTGGAAACCTGAGCCCATGCGCTTGAGCAAACCACAGAAAAAAGAATTGCAAAAAGGTATTTATTCATCCGAATATTTTGGTGGCTAAAATAATTTATACAGTTGTTAAAAAGTGTTAAACGTAAAAAATTAGTTAATCTGTTCGCTGGTTAGCCCAAAACGACGTTCACGTTTCTGGTAATCCAATATAGCTTCGTACAGATCTTCCCTGCGGAAATCGGGCCATAGCTTATCTGTAAAGTACAATTCGGCATACGCTATTTGCCAAAGTAAATAGTTGCTTATGCGGTATTCGCCACTGGTGCGTATCAACAATTCAGGGTCGGGCATATCGGCAGTATGCAGGTGTTTGGCAAACATTTCTTCATCAACATCAGCAGCTTTAAGCTCACCTTTCTCAACTTTGGCAGCTATTTGTTGTGCGGCTTGCACAATTTCGCGGCGCGAGCTATAGCTTAAAGCCAGCGTAAGCACCAGGCCGGTATTGCCGGATGTCTTCTCAATAGCATTGTTTAATTCGTCGTGGCATTTTTTTGGAAGCATCTCAATATCGCCAATGGTATTTAAGCGTACGTTGTTTTCCATCAGCTTCTTGATCTCTTTGTTGATGGTCGAGATCAGGAGTTCCATTATAGCAGTTACTTCATATTTCGGCCGGTTCCAGTTTTCGGCAGAGAAAGTGTACAATGTTAAATATTTTACACCCAGTTCGCCGGCACCTTCAACAACATCGCGCACGGAAAGTACGCCGTTATGATGCCCAAAAACACGCAGTTTACCCTTGCCTTTGGCCCATCGGCCATTGCCATCCATTATTATTGCCACATGTTTTGGTAACCTGGCGGTATCTATCTGTTCTCTAAATCCCATCCTTTAAATACCTGCTAAACAATAGTTGTTAAGCTCACAAAAATGGATCGCCAAATTACAGCCTTGCAGAGCGGCTTCAGTTGCGGTATTGTAAAGCTTGTTATTCGTCATTTTTGTAATTAATCAATTGTCGGCTTTCAATTTAATTAGCACTATTTATGAGTTTTAAATTGAATTTTTCTGAAAATTTCAGGGGACAAAGGTAAAACTAACTTTGTATATTTTTATTATATGCTAAAAAGAAAAAATGCATGCCGTAATTGGTAATTACACTGGCAAACAAGGCAATATCTGTAAATAAGCTTACGATGTAAAAATCTTATCTTTATTGAATATCGTATTTTGAATTTGTTGCTTTTATAGATAATTTAATCCCCAAATTCACCGTTCATGATCTCTACTATTACCGTATTATTCTTGTTGACCTGCTATGTGTACTTTAAACAACTGTATACCAAGCTAATAGATAGTGAGATAGAGAGTGCGGAAGAGAAGCTGATCTGGGCAAAAAAATTAAGAAAGAAACTAATTATTTTCCCGGTAGGTGCCGGCATTATTGTTTTGCTTTACATTGCATCATATACTACGATGAAATTAGCTCCCGATCTGGAAAATGTAAAAATGATACGCCGTATAGCCGATATCGCTGCTACAGGGATATGCGTCTTTCTATTTTATCTGGATAAACGCGAACTGGATAAAAAACTGGTAGTAGAACCTATAGATCCTTTTCAAAACTTATAACAGTTTTGGGTCACAAAGGTATAAGATATAGTAAAACCCAAAAACATATAGGTGTCGTGCGAATAATTGCCACGCTGCGTACCTGGTGAGCCTATATTGGTGCCTATCCTTTCTCCCGATCGATCTGATAGTGCCCGGGACAATACACCTGGAAGTTTTGTCTTATCGGCATACGCACCATAAACGTCATCAAGATATCCCGTATTGGTGTAGCGATACCCCAGATCAACGATAAAATTCCATTTGCCTGTAAAGTTAAACTTCATGCCTGCGCCATAAGGGATTACCCAGGCCTGTGTTTTGTAGGGGCTCGCCTGACCTTCGGTTGTTAATGGCGCAAGCTCGTAATCGAGCCCCCTGTAACTTGCTTTGGGATTAAAATTAACGCTGCCTATGCCCGCAAAAATAAACGGAGTATAGTTATTGATACCCACCTCGGGCATATAACTCATAAAGTTAAACTCGCCAATCAAACTGATTTCGCTGAGCGAACTGCTAAAACTCAGGTTACGGTTAAAAAGCTGCTGGTTGGTTGAGGTACTATCGTTGCCACGGATGGTACTGTACATATATTGCACTTTAAGCGACAGGTAGTTATTAAAATTACGCTTCACAAAAAACCCGCCACCAACATCAGTTAATTTAAACGGATTGTTTGGATTGAAATCGCCAATATAACCCGACTCGCCTATCGTACCGCCAACCTCCCATGTTTGCGCATGTAACCGCCCGGCAAAGAGCAAAAACAATACAAAAATTATAGCGGATCTTAGTTGGCGCATTAAAAACAATTAATAGTTGCGGGCGTCAATTCCCCACAGTAACTTGTTTCTTAACGTGGATAAATAGTTTTCATTGTCGAGCCTGATCAGGTTTAGCTCAAAATTAGCTTTGCGGATACTGAATTTGATAGGTTTATCAATCACAACGGTGCGCGAATCGCACGATACGAGGTAGTTTGCATTACGCGATTCGACCTCGAAGCTCAATATATTATCATCCGAAACCACTACCGGGCGCACATTTAAATTATGCGGCGCAACCGGTGTAATAATTACATTGCCCGAGCGTGGCAGTACAATTGGCCCGCCGCAGCTTAACGAATACGCTGTTGAGCCTGTTGGTGTCGATATCACAATACCATCGCCCCAATACGAATTTAAAAACTCGCCGTTTATAAAAGCGTGCACAATGATCATGGCTGCGTCGTCGCGCTTGTGGAAGGTAATATCATTCAACGCAAAGTTCTCGTTACCAAAATACGAATGCTCGGAGTCCATTTGCAACAGCACACGGCTATCTAAAGTAAACTTGCGGTTAACAACGGCATGTATGGCCGCGGCTATATCACTTTTATTGATGCTTGCCAAAAAGCCCAATCGGCCAAAATTAATACCGATGACAGGAATGCCCGAATCGTGGATGAAGGCCAACGTATCCAGCATCGTGCCGTCCCCGCCGAGGGTAATACAAACATCAATAAGGCCCTTCAACTTATCGTCGCGTTTGAATATTTGATGTCCTTCGGGCAGGTTTATTTTGCCTGACAAGTGATCGTTCAAGTCGGAATAGATGTAAACCTCTACTTTGTGCTGTTCCAGATAAGTAAAAACCTGTTGTACATAAGGTAAAACCGAGTCGTTAAACTGCCTGCCGTAAATAGCGATATTCATGCGGTGGGTTTATAAATTGAGGTAATTCATCAACGAATCGTACCGGTTCATCGAATCATCATCAACAGGGGTGAAATTAAAGGTTGCCTGCACGGTATAATTATAGCGCTGAAAAGACGCAATAATACCCGATATATCCTGTTTATTTACTTTTAAGGTAACTTCTAACCTGGTCGAATCGGGGAACGAACGGATATAAGAGCTTAAAACCTGAGCATTATCCGATTCTACGATCTGGGCGATATGTGCCAGCGAGTTATTGCGGTTACTAATCTCCAATACAATAATACCGCCAGGCTCTGCTACCGACGTGAGTTTGGCAAAGTACTCGTTCATACTGTTGATCGAGATCAGGCCCAGATAATTATTTTTAAAATCCAACACCGGCACTACGGTTAGCTGCTGCTCGTAAAACAAGCGGATCACATCATATATATGTTGGTTTTCTACCACGTACGGGTTAACCAATGATAACATTAACGAACCTACAGCTGCCTGGTAATCGGCCGGCTCTATCAGGTCATCCTCAGCTATTAAACCCAGAAATTGCTCTTCGTTTACGAGAGGCAAATGGCGCACCTTAAACTCGGCCATACGCTCAATAACCTTCTGTATCGTATCGGATGTACGAACAGGTGGCATTGCGTTGGATATGAGTTCTATTGCTAACATTTTATGTTTATGCCTTTATTTTCGTCAAAAAGCCGGCCAATATTTCGTTAAACTCTTCAGGGCGCTCCATCATCGGCGCATGCCCGCATTGATCTATCCAGTGTAGCTCAGAATCAGGCAGTAACCTGTTGAATTCCTCAGCAACTTCCGGCGGTGTAATTTTATCATTTCTGCCCCATACCAACAAAACAGGGATACGTATTTTATGTACATCTTTCGACATATTGTGCCTGATGGCCGACTTCGCCATCGCCAATATGCGGATAACGCGATGACGATCGTTTACTGTCGCAAATACCTCGTCAACCAGTTCCTTTGTTGCCGTTGCCGGATCGTAAAATGTATATTCTACTTTTTCTTTTACAAAATCATAATTCTCACGACGGGGGAATGACCCGCCAAAGGCGTTTTCGTACAAACCTGAACTGCCCGTTAATACTAACGCCTTTGCGACGCCGGGATGTGCTAAACAGTAGATCAACGCCACATGCCCACCTAACGAGTTACCTAATAACGTAACATTGCTCAGCTTCTTATAGGTGATAAACTTATGCACATACTTTGACAGGCTTTTAACACCAGTGGTTAGTAAAGGCAGATCGTAAATTGGCAGCATTGGAATGATGACACGGTATTCTTTACTAAACTTTTCGATAACTTGTTCCCAGTTACTCAGCGCGCCCATCAGGCCGTGCAGCAGCAACAGGACTTCGCCCTCGCCTTTTTCTATATAACTAAAACCGTGTTCATCTTTTAGCACAAAATCCATATAATTCGTAAATATTTTATATAATTAAAATTTTATCCTGAAATATAAATCAGTGTTAAAATTAAATTACCCGCCATAAAAATAGCTTATTGGCGCGGAGTTACAACAATTAAAAGCAATTATTTAACCTAATAATTGTTTTACTACTTCCGAAATCGTTTTACCGTCTGCCTTGCCTGCAAGCTCTTTATTGGCTGCTCCAATTACCTTGCCCATCTCTTTTACCGATGTTACGCCAAGGTTTGTGATCAGCTGTTTAATTACCGCTTCAATATCCTCACGGCTCAACTGTTTTGGCAAATAGGCTTCAATAACTTCCTGCTCATCGGCCTCTATCTGATACAGATCGGGACGATTTTGTGCTTTGTAAATATCCGCCGACTCTTTACGCTGTTTAACCAGCTTTTGCAGGACTTTAATTTCGACTTCTTCGGTTAAGGCTTCGCTCGCGCCCTTTTCGGTAAGGGCCAATAATAAGGCTGATTTTACTGCACGTAAAGCGCGTAAACGATCCGCCTGTTTAGCCAGCATGGCTTGTTTAATATCCTGGTCTATTGTTGTTATGAGTGACATAATCTTTGAGTTACGAGTTGTGAGTTGTAAGTTGCCGGTTATTTATCGTTACCAATTTTAATATTCGTGTGTTTTCGTAAAGTTCAAATGGTTCGAAGATCAGCACAATATACTTCTGATCTAACAAGATTACTTCGTAAATAGACAAAGTATCCGGATTATCAGAACTATTTAATTCTTCATCTTCGAGACCGGCTATATCATTGGCCTCTATCAAAGCAACTGCCTTATTTAAAACATTGCCGGAATAGCCTACGGCATTGATCAATTCAATTTCTAAAACTTCCTTGCCGGAGATGTTTAAATACTCAACAACTAAATTCTTTACACGATCTTCAAAAGCCATAACATTAAGTTCTAAAAAATGTGGTAGCATTAGCCTGTGCCGTTGGTACCATTACAATCTCATTAATATTTACATGCGCCGGGCGCGATGCTACGAACCATATGGTTTCGGCTACATCTTCGGCTACCAAAGGTATAATACCCTCGTACACTTTTTTCGCACGCTCTTTATCACCATGGAAACGCACTTGTGCAAATTCCGTTTCAACAGCTCCGGGATGAATGGCTGTAACTTTTATTCCGTAAGGTAACAGATCAACCCGCATACCTTTATTTAAAAAATCTACGGCTGCTTTTGTTGCACAATACACATTGCCGTTGGCGTAAATCTCCTTGCCGGCGATAGAACCTAAATTGATGATGTGCCCGTATTTATTTTCGATCATCCAATTACTTACCACCTTGCTTACATATAGTAAACCCTTGATGTTGGTATCTATCATCGTTTCCCAATCGCTGTATTTGCCATCTTGTATCGGGTCGAGTCCCTGGCTTAAACCGGCATTGTTGATCAGCACATCTACTTTTTTCCAATCGGTTGGTAATCCTTCCAGCTTGGTTATTACTGTTTCTCTGTCGCGCACATCAAACTCCAGCGCGGTAACTTCAACCCCATATTCCTCGCTTAGTTTTTTTGAAAGTTTCTCCAACCTGTCGGCACGGCGGCCGGTGATGATCAGGTTATATTTTTCGCGGGCGAAGGTATGCGCACAAGCCTCACCAATACCGGCGGTTGCACCTGTAATTAAAGCAATTTTAGACATATGATTAATAATACGGCACGAAGTTAAGTTTTTTGCTTAACTGATTTGTCTACTCAAAGTAGATTGTGAATACCAGGCTGTGCAAAAGCAGCTTTTGTATCGGCTGCGAATAAGGGTCTGTCCCCGGAACCAGCACATTACCAAACGAGTTGGAGATCTTCAGCTCGGGCGAGAACTTAAAATATTCAAAATAAATATCGCAGCCAATGCCAACCTCGTACGAGGCATAGCCGCGTTTGTTGATCACCTGTTTCTCCAACGGCGAAAGGTTAGGGTCATCGTTTGTTTTATCGGCACTTAACCCATAGGAGTATTTGGCACCGCCTAAAAGGTACGCTCTAAAATCTCCTATCCTATCCGACTTAATTTTTAACAACAGCGGAATCTCGACCTGCGACGCATGTACGCTTTTATCCACGTTTTGCGATCCTGTTGCGTATTTGTAAGTTATTGTACGATCGGCGAAGGATAATGATGGGGTACTGCGCACTTCAAGATGATCTGTAATTCTATATCTCACAATAAAGCCAACAGCGAACCCGGGTGAAGCCGCTGAGGTGATGCTGTTTAACGAATCCGTTAGGTATTTACCCGTTTCGTTGTAATAGTAAGGTTTACGCCAATCGCTTTGTTTGAAAAATTTATAGCTGCTGCTAATGTAGTCAAAATGAAAACCAAAGCTGATATCATTCAAATCGGCACCGCCTGCCCATGCAGGCGGACTTTGCGCAAACAGTTTGCCGCTGCAAAAAATAAGAATGAATAAACAGAGGTATAGCCTTTTGATCATTTAACGCCCGTGTATATCGAACAAATACCAAACGCCAATGGCCTCTGTTTGGTATTGCTAAAGCCCACTTTATCCATTAATGTGGTGAATTTTTCACCATCCGGAAAAGCGGCAACCGATTCGGGAAGATAAGAATAAGCCCTCGAATCCTTCGAAAATATTTTACCGATACCTGGCGTAATATAATTGAAATAGAAGTTATACAGTTGTTTTACCGGGAAAACTTTGGGCTTTGAAAACTCCAAAACCACCGCTTTACCGCCCGGTTTTAGCACCCGGTAAATATCGGCCAGGCCTTTTTCAAGGTTCTCAAAATTACGTACGCCATAGGCTACAGTGACCGCGTCAAACTCATCGGCATTAAATAACAACTTTTCCGAATCGCCCATCCGCACCTCAAATTTGTCACTCAAATGCCGTTTGGCAATTTTTTGGTCGGCGATATCCAGCATACCGCGTGATATGTCCACACCGATAATTTTATCAGGCTGTAAAATTTTCAATGCCTCAAAAGCAAAGTCGCCGGTACCGGTGGCTACATCCAATATCAGTTTAGGTTTATTGGCCTTCAATTCATTGATAGCCATTTTACGCCAGATGATATCGATCCCAAGCGACATAAAATGGTTCAAAAAATCGTAGGTTTTTGATATATTATTGAACATATCGGCTACCTGTTCTTTTTTGGTAGCCTGCTCGTTTTGGTACGGTGTTACTATTTTGCTCATATGGAGTGGCAAAGGTAGTTATTTGAGTTCATAGATCATGGTTGATAGTTCATAGTAAGAAAAATCAGATTCGGTTTTGATCCCATGAACCATGAACTATAAGCATTAATTCAGCTCCGCTAAAAGCCCTTCCACATCTAAATGCCGGGTAAACATCGTCAACTCGCCATTTTCTGTAGTAGGCCATTGTTCTTTTGGCCTGTCCCAGTATAACTCCACACCATTGCCGTCCGGATCATCCAGGTATATCGCTTCGGACACACCATGATCTGACATGCCGGTTAGCGGGTATCGCTTTTCAATTAGTCTCTTTAATATCTTAGCTAATTCTTTCCTTTCGGGATACAAAATGGCGGTATGATACAAACCCGGATAGCTTACGGGCGCGGGTTTTGAGCCTTTGCTATGCCAGGTATTTAGCCCGATATGATGATGGTAGCCTCCTGCCGAAATAAACGCGGCTTCGGCGCCGTATTTCATTACCAGGTCGAAACCTAATAATCCACAATAAAAATCTAGCGATTGCTGTAAGTCGCTCACCTTTAAATGCACATGACCTATGCGTGTTGCCACGGGTATTTTATAATCTTCCATTTATTACATGTTTAAACATCAAATTTAAATATACTTTTCCTGTTTAGTGTTAGTGGTCTGTAATTTTTGAAATGTTAACGTTTGTTAATGATATATAATAATTGTTAAATAATACCACGCTTTAAAACTAATTATATAGTTTTAATCATTCTAAATATTAAAAACATATAACCTACCTTAAATGTACAAACTTTTACTAAGTCTCATTCTTATACTATTTTTGACCAGCACCTACGGTCAAAATCGTGCTACCATCAAAGGCAAGGTCGTCGACTCACTGACAAACGAACCTATGGAGTTTACTACAGTAGCGGCTTTAAATTTACGCGATACCACCAACTCACTGATAGCATACACTGTAACGAATAAAAAAGGCGAATTTGCCTTGCACAACATGCCGGCGGGCGTGCCTGTTAAAGTTTTAATAACCTTTGTTGCTTACAAACCATATCGTAAATTTTTAACTTTAACCAAAGCGCAAGAGGTTGACCTGGGCTTAGTGCGGATGGTGCAAAAACAGTTGTCGCAGGTAGATATTACCGGCGAACGCCCTCCGATCGTGATCAGAAAGGACACCATCGAATTTAATGCCGAAGCTTTTAAAACCCGCCCCAATGCCGTGGTTGAAGACTTGCTCAAAAAACTGCCCGGCGTTGAGGTTGATCACCAGGGCAATATCACTGTTAATGCCAAACCCATAAGCAAAGTAACTATAGACGGGCATGACTTTTTTACCAACGACCCGCGTATAGCCACAAAAAACCTGGATGCAGACATGGTTGACAAAGTACAGATATATGACGACCGCGAAGGCGACCCCAACCACCTGGTACCCGAAAGCGAGGTCAAAAAGATCATCAACCTGAAATTTAAAAAACCCTTCCATAAAGCCATATTTGGTAAGGTGTTTGGCGGTGCAGGCACCGAGCAGCGTTACAATACCGGCGGGTTGATCAACATGTTTCATGATACTTTGCAGGTAAGCGTTATCGGGCAATCAAACAACCTTAATAACACCGGCTTTTCGTATAACGATCTGCAGGAGTTTGGCGGCGTAGGCCGTGGCACCAGCGCAGGTTTTGGCGGCTCCGGTTTTGGTTACGCCCCGGTAAACGGCATTCAAAAAACAACGTCGACAGGTATTAACATCAACACCGATTATGGTAAAAAGCTAAAGATAAACATGGCCTATTATTATAGCCACAACACCAACAACTTTAGCAGCTTAACAAATAAACAACAGTTTTTGCACGATACCGACCTGGTGAATAACAATGCTATATCGCGCATCAGCATCAACAACAGCAATACCGTGAGCGGTAAATTAACCTGGCACCCTAACGATGCTACCGAGTTTATTTATTCGCCGGGCTTTAATTACACCACCAATGCATCGGGTAGCAATGCCACCGGCTACAGCTTTAGCAATTATGTCCCCCAGGTTAACCAAAGTTTTAGTAACGATAATGCCAACAACCACAATCTGCAGTTCAACCAGGCGATATCATTCAGCCACCAACTAAAAAAACCGGGGGAATCTATCGGGATAAGCAGCGAGCTACGCGTAACGCCAAGCGGCGGTATATCGTATAACCAAAACGGGCTAACATCTTACATATCAAGCTTTCCGTCGTACTTTTTAAACAGGCGCGGCAATACCGATAATAAAGCTACAGGCACCGGTTTAACCATTAGCTACCGTTATCCGTTCAGCAAAAAAATCGCCCTGAATATTTCGGAAGCCGAAAGCTATAACCACCAGGTTAACAATACCGCGGCCTTCGATCTTGATCCTACCACCGGCGATTACGATACCTTTGTGCAAATACTGAGTGGCAACCTTACGCGCAACGTC
>Ga0209026_1000496_pt1 | contig 28806 bp, 27 predicted proteins | sample AraplaCL_Col_mCL_FD_184262 | JGI IMG/M metagenome (GOLD analysis project Ga0209026, IMG submission 184262) | Arabidopsis root microbial communities from the University of North Carolina, USA - plate scrape CL_Col_mCL (SPAdes) (version 2) | ecosystem: Host-associated > Plants > Roots >... | reverse complement strand
ATCACACGGGCGTCCATCCATGGCCGCACTCCTCACTTGCTTCGCGAGGGGCGCGTCCCCATGCTTGGGGACTCCCCGCGACCGGCACGCCACACGCATGAGTGACACCGAATCCACCCTTCCCACCGTGCTGCAGGACCAGCCCATCGAGCACGTGACGCGCGACGGCGTGGAATACGTGGTGCTGGGCACCGCCCACGTCTCGCGCACCAGCATGGAAGCGGTCGAGGCGCTGCTGGAGCACGAGCACTTCGATGCGGTGGCGGTGGAGCTGTGCGAAAGCCGCGCGCAGGGCATGCGCGATCCCGACGCGTTCAAGCGCATGGACCTGTTCCAGGTGATACGCCAGGGCAAGGCCGGCATGGTCGCGGCCAGCCTGGTGCTGTCCACGTTCCAGAAGCGCCTCGCCGAACAATCCGGCATCCAGCCCGGCGCCGAGATGAAGGCGGCGATGGACGGCGCCGAGGCGCGCGGCCTGCCGCTGTGGCTGGTCGACCGCGAGGTCGGCACCACGCTCAAGCGCGCCTGGCACAGCGTGGGTTTCTGGCAGCGCTTCGGCCTGCTCGGCGGCCTGCTCGCCAGCGTGTTCGAGCGCGAGGAGATCGAGGCCAGCGAGATCGAGAAGCTCAAGCAGGGCGACATGCTGGAAAGCGCGTTCAGCGAATTCGCCAGCGAATCGAAGCCGCTCTACCAGAGCCTGATCGGCGAACGCGACGCCTACATGGCCGCGCGCCTGCGCGAAGAGGCCGCGCGCACGGCTACCGGGACACCTCGCCGCGTACTGGTGGTGATCGGCGCGGGGCACCTGAAGGGCCTGTGCCAGCTGCTGCGCGAACAGCACGGCGAACCGGCCGCGACTGCCGCCGAACTGGCACAGTCCCCGCCGAAGGCGCGCTGGCCGAAATGGCTGGCCGCGGGCCTGGTGCTGGTGGTGTTCGCCGCGATCGCCTGGGCTTTCCATCGCAACGCGGCGCTGGGCACGCAGGCGCTCACCGCGTGGGTGCTGTTCACTGGCGGCTTCGCCGCGCTGGGCGCGCTGGCCGCCGGCGCGCATCCGCTCAGTATCCTCGCCGCGTTCATCGCCGCACCGATCAAGCCGTTCCGCCCCGGCATTCCCGCCGGCGGCATCAGCGCGATGGCCGAGGCCTGGCTGCGTCGCCCGCGTGTGGCCGACTTCGACACGCTGCGCGACGACATCGTGCACTGGAGCGGCTGGTGGAAGAACCGCGTGGCGCGCACCCTGCTGAACTTCTTCCTGGTCAGCCTTGGCACCATCGTCGGCGAGTACAGCGCGGGCATCCATATCTTCCGCAGTCTGGTCTGAGCCTGGGGCGCTTGCTGCGGATCAATCGAGTGCGGCAGGTTGTCCGTGCCCTGAACTGCTGTCTATACTGCGGCGGTTGTTGCACTCATTCGCATCTGTCGCCGCACCTGGGGAACGATCTCGATGATTCGATTGCAATTGCTTGGTCTGGCAGCCGTTGCCGCCTTGCTGGCCACCGCCAGCGCGCACGCCGAAGGCGACAAGGCGGCCGGGCGCACGCTGGTCTACACCTGCGCCGGCTGTCACGGCGTGCCGGGCTATTCCAACGCCTACCCGGACTATCCCGTGCCGAAGATCGCCGGGCAGAACGAGCAGTACATCATCAACGCGTTGAACGAGTACAAGAGCGGCGACCGCACGTATCCGACGATGGCGGCGCAGGCGCAAAGCCTATCCGAGCAGAACATCAAGGACATCGCCGCCTACCTGTCCAGCCTCACGCCGATCAAGTAACCAAGGACCCCGCATGCAACGTGCACTAGCCCTGCTTTCGTGCGGCGCCGTCCTGGCGTTCGCCTCCGCCCCGCTGCTGGCCAGCGGCAACGCCGCGAACGGCAAGACCAAGGCCGCCGCCTGCTTCGCCTGCCACGGCGCCGACGGCAACGCGGTCGACCCGCAATACCCGCGCCTCGCCGGCCAGTACAACCAATATCTGCAGCAGGTGCTGCACGAGTACAAGGACGGCGCGCGCAACAACCCGATCATGAAGGGCATGGTGGCCACGCTGTCCGACCAGGACATCGAGGACATCTCCGCCTACTTCTCCAGCCTGCCGACCAAGCTCGACACGCTGAAGGGACACGTGCAGGGCGATTGATTTGCCTTGGCCTTGCGATCATCCCTGATCGCGAAAACCAAACGGGCGGCCATCCATGGCCGCACTATCAAACAAAAACCCGCCGTGAGGCGGGTTTTCCCGTTGCGGCGGGCCACACCATTCAACCAAGCGCCGACTTGCCTTCGTGCTTGCTGTAGTACGGCTGCTTGCCATCGCTGTGGTCGGTGGCGTCGCGCACCGCGGTCACCTCGGGCACGCGCTCGCGCAAGGTTTTCTCCACGCCCTGCTTGAGCGTGACGTCGACCATGCCGCAGCCGTGGCAGCCACCGCCGAACTGCAGCTTCACCACGCCCTCGGCGTCGACTTCCAGCAGCGTGACGCGGCCGCCGTGCGAGGCCAGCCGCGGATTGATCTCCGACTCGATCACGTAGCGCACGCGCTCGATCACCCCGGCTTCCAGCCCCGGCACGTCGCCCTTGATCTTCGGCGCGCGGATGTTCAGCAGGCCGCCGGTGGCGTTCGGCTCGAAGTCGATGCTGGCGCCATCCAGCCACGACGCACTGTCGCCCTCGACATGGAAGTCGAAACCGGCGCACTCGATCGTCCACTCGTTGCCGAGCAGCTCGGCCGGCTCGCAGAACTCCAGCTCGCAGTTCGCCGCCGGCGTACCCGGCGCGGTCACGTGCAGGCGGATGCCCAATCCCTCGCTGCCCTGCTGCGCCAGCAGGCGGAGGAAATGCTGCTGCGCGCGTTCGGAAATCTCGATCATGCTTCACCTGTGGCGGATATTGCGACGGCGGTGCCAACACAGCCCGCCGAATCAGCACCATTTTAGTACGGTTTCATGCCGGCCAGCAGGTTTTGACTTTTGCGCGCACAACTTCGACGCTGCGCGCCTTGTCCTTGCCTTCCGATGGAGCGCCCATGAACATCCACGATTTCGCCAACCAGCATTGCCAGCCGCGCAAGGGCAAGGAGCACGCGCTGAGTGCGGACAAGATCACCCAGCTGCTGCAGCTGCTGCCGGGCTGGGAGCTGAGCGCGGACGGCTGCGCCATCGTCAAGGACTTCCGCTTCCGCGACTTCCACCACACGCTGGGTTTCATCAACGCGGTGGGCTACATGGCGAACCACGAGGATCACCATCCCGACATCGAAGCCGGCTACGGGCATTGCCAGTTGCTGTGGTCCACCCACGACGTCGGCGGCCTCTCGCTCAACGACATCATCTGCGCGGCCAGGGTCGAGGCACTGCTGGCGCGCTGAGCGTGCAGCGATCCCCCACGCCGACGATGCGCCGCTGGCTGGCTGCCGCAGGCTTCGCGTTGCTGGTGGCGCTGCTGCTGTCCGGTCTGCGCGAACTGGCCGCGCGCATCACCGCGGGCCACCTGCAACACACGGCGGATCGGCAACTGGCCCTGATCGAGCATGGCCAGCCGCTGTGGCAGTGGCGGCTGCGCCAGCCGCACGACCTCGTCGCCGGCCGCGCCTTCGGCGCCGCCGACGTGCAGCGCGCCGGCGATGGCCTGCGCATCCGCAGTCGCGACGGCACGCCGTTCGAACTGGGCCTGCCGGTGAGCGGCATGCTCGATCCGGGTCACTGGCCGTTGCTGGCGCTGCACGGCGAAGCCGATGCGCCGTTCCGGCTGGGCGTGACATGGCGGCCACGGTTGGGGCAACCGGGTTGCCTCGGCTGGCAGGATGCACCGATCGCGGCTGGCCCGCTGCGCGTCGTGATCGATCTGCGCCAGTTGCACTGGCAGGCTGCCGACGGCAGCAGCTGCGCTGCGCCACAACGCATCGAGATGCTGCGGCTGCAGCTGGCGTTGCCCGCCGGCGCGTCGCTGCATCTGGACGAAGTGGCGCTGGGTCGCGATGCTCCCCTGCCCGCACCCACACGGCCCTCGCTGCAGCTGTCGCCCGATCCCGCGGTGGCCTCGCGGCAACTCGCCGATCCCGCCTTGCCGGCCGCGCCCTGGATCGCCCTGCCAACCGGCGCCTCGGCCGAGACGCAACTGGCCCTGCGCCAGTTGGTCTGGTGGCAGCGACCGGGCGCCCTGATTCTTCCGCATGGCGACACGCCGATGACCGCGGGCGAATCCGGCAACCATGGCTGGCTGGCGTGGGTCGGCACCATCGGCTATCTGCTGGCGCTGGCCGGGCTGGCCTGGTGGTCGCCGCGCCTGCGTCGGCGCCGCTGGCTGGAACTCGCCGCCTGCCTGGCCGGGCCCTTGTGGCTGGTCATCGGCCTGCGGCTGGGCCTGCGCCTGTCGTTGCCCGGCTTGCTGTGCTTCGCCGGCGCCTTGTTGTTCGCGGCGCAGGCCGAGTGGCGGGAGCGCCCGGCCGATTGGCACTGGCTGGGCGATTGGCGCGCCTGGCTGATGCCGTTCGCCCTGCTGCCGCCGACCCTGCTGCTGATCGCCGGGTACGGCGGACACTGCACGGCACCCACGCCAGGCCATGTGCTGACCTACCTGCTGTGGGCGATCCTGCAGCAATGGCTGATGCTGGCCGTGGTGCTGCGCCGCCTCGAAGGAGGCCGGCTGCACCCGGCCTTTGCCGTGCTGCTCACCGCCCTCGTGTTCGCCCTGATGCACACGCCGAACGGCATTCTGATGCAGCTCTGCCTGCTGGCCGAGCTGTGGTGGGTGTGGTGCTTCCGACGCTCGCGCGCGCTGCTGCCGATCGCTGCCGCGCATGCAGTCTGCGCCCTGCTGGTGGAAGCCGGTCTGGTGGGCGGCCTGCTGCGTTCGCTGGAGGTCAGCGCCCGTTTCTTTCTTTAGCCGCGGCCTGGATGTACGGCAGGTGCTTGCCCTTCACCGCCAGCACGTCGAGGAAGGTCTTGAGGTCATCCGGCAGCGGCGCGGAAAAGCTGTACAGGCGCCCGTCCAGTTCGAAACTGAGATGCGCAGCGTGCAGGAACAACCGCTGCAACCCCATTTCGCGGAAACGCTTGTTCATCTCGCGGTCGCCGTACTTCGGATCGCCCGCCAGCGGATGGCCGACATGGGCGGCATGCACGCGGATCTGGTGGGTGCGGCCGGTGCCCAGCGTGGCCTGCATCAGGCGGGCGCCGGGGTATTGCTCCATCTCGCGGAAGAAGGTCAATGCCGGCTTGCCGTCCTCGCTGACCCGCACCATCCGCTCGCCGCCCTGCAGGACGGATTTGCGCAGCGGCGCGTTGACGTCGAACTTCGCCTTGGACGGATGGCCGACCATCAGGCACAGGTACTGCTTGGTGACCTCGCCGGCACGGATCGCCGCCTGCAGGCCAACCAGTCCCGCGCGCGACTTGGCCAGTACCAGCACGCCGCTGGTATCGCGATCCAGGCGATGCACCAGTTCCAGCGACTCATGCGGGCGCGCCGCGCGCAGCAGCTCGATCGCCCCGTGGCTCACCCCGCTGCCGCCGTGACTGGCGATACCCGAGGGCTTGTCGATCACCAGGAAGTGCTTGTCCTCGAAGATTACCGTCTCGGCAACCGACGAGACCAATGTATCCGGCGCCTCCCGTCCCTCCGGGCGTTCAGCCACCCGGATCGGCGGAATTCGCAGCATGTCGCCGTCACTTAAGCGCGTATCCGGCTTCGCCCGCTTGCCGTTCACGCGCACCTGGCCGGTGCGCAAAAGGCGGTAAATCATGCTTTTCGGCACGCCCTTGAGCAGGGTCGCCAGCGCGTTGTCGATCCGCTGGCCGTCCCGCTCGGGGCCGATCGCGACTTGACGCACACCGTGAGGTACGTCGCGGGAAGTTGCCGTCTGCATTGAAAAAAACCTGTCGAAATAGGATACTCGGGCGGCGTCAATCCCTGCCCACCGACCCCGGTTCGGGCCGGGGCCCCGCCCGTCACGCCGGCGAGGATTGCGCCGTATGCCAAAGGGATGACTCCCAGGCAGCGGTCGCGACTCCCTTTCATCGTAACGGTTCGGGCCGTCGTTTGCCCGAAGCCTCGCGGCCACGGCACGACTGACGCAGCTGACCGAACAATCCGGGCGCCGGGAACGGCGCCGTCACATGAGCCGCTCCACCGCAGCGGCGCGATCCCCGGCAGGCCGCCATCCCGGCGCCACCGCGGCACGCGACGCGCGGGCGAGCTGAGGAAAACTACAATGAAGCGCATGTTGATCAACGCAACTCAGCGTGAAGAGTTGCGCGTGGCCATCGTCGATGGCCAGAACCTCTACGACCTAGACATCGAAATCCCCTCCCGCGAGCAGAAAAAGGCCAACATTTACAAAGGCCGCATCACCCGCGTCGAGCAATCCCTTGAAGCCTGCTTTGTCGACTACGGCGCCGAACGCCACGGTTTCCTGCCGCTGAAGGAAATCGCCGACCAGTACTTCACCCCCGGTCTCAACCCGCACAAGTCGGGCATCCGCGACCTTCTCAAGGAAGGCCAGGAAGTCGTCGTGCAGGTCGAGAAGGAGGAACGCGGCAACAAGGGTGCCGCGCTGACCACCTTCATCTCGCTGGCCGGCCGCTACATGGTGCTGATGCCGAACAACCCGAAGGCTGGCGGCGTCTCGCGCCGGATCGAGGGTGAGGACCGGCAGGCCCTGAAGGAAGCCCTGGAGCACGTCACCGTGCCCGACGACGTGGGCCTGATCGTGCGCACTGCCGGCCTGGGCCGTGACGCCGAAGAGCTGCAGTGGGACCTGGACTACCTGCTGACCCTCTGGCGTTCGATCTCCGAGGCCGCCAGCAAGCGCAAGGCGCCGTTCCTGATCTACCAGGAATCCAAGCTGTTCATCCGCGCCCTGCGCGACTACCTGCGCAGCGACATCGGCGAGATCCTGATCGACGAGGAATCGCTGTACGAGGACGCCCGCGAGTTCATGCAGCAGGTGATGCCCACCTCGCTGCGCAAGCTCAAGCTGTACAAGGACGACACCCCGCTGTTCAACCGCTACCAGATCGAGAGCCAGATCGAGAGCGTGTTCGACCGCCAGGTGCGCCTGCCCTCCGGCGGCTCGATCGTGATCGACCAGACCGAGGCGCTCACCGCGATCGACATCAACTCGGCCAAGGCCACCAAGGGCTCGGATATCGAGGAGACGGCGTTCAACACCAACCTCGAGGCCGCGGTGGAGATCGCCCGCCAGTGCCGCATCCGCGACGCCGGCGGCCTGATCGTGATCGACTTCATCGACATGGACAGCCCGCGCCACCAGCGCGAGGTCGAGGACAAGCTCAAGGACGCGCTGAAGCTCGACCGCGCCCGCGTGCAGATCGGCCGCATCAGCCGCTTCGGCCTGCTGGAGATGTCGCGCCAGCGCCTGCGCCCGAGCCTCGGTGAAGCCACCCAGATCGTCTGCCCGCGCTGCGAAGGCCACGGCCAGATCCGCAGCGTGGAATCGCTGGCGCTGTCCACCCTGCGCCTGATCGAAGAACACGCGATGAAGGACAACACCGGCCAGGTGCTGGTGCAGGCGCCGCCCACGGTGGCCAACTTCCTGCTCAACGAGAAGCGCGCCAGCGTGGTCGAGATCGAGCTGCGCCACAAGGCGCACGTGGTGATCGTGGCCGACGACAAGCTGGAGACGCCGCATATCGAGATCCAGCGGATCAAGGAAGCGGACATGGGCGAGCACAGCAAGCCCAGCTACGAGCGCCTCACCGCGGTCGAAGCGACGCCGATCCCGAAGATGGGCCAGGCGCTGGGCAGCAACGAGCAGCCCGCGGTCAGCGGCATCGTGCCGGCCACGCCGGCGCCGGTGCGCGAGGAAGCGGCCGCCCCCGTGGCCGGCGCCGGTGCGCGAGGAAGCGGCCGCCCCCGTGCCGCAGCCCGTGCAGGCGCGCCGCCAGGCGGCGGCACCCGCGCCGGTCGCCACCGCCCCGACCGGCGGCATCATCTCGCGCCTGTTCGGCTGGTTCCGCCACAGCGCCGCCGCCCCGGCCACTGCCGCGACGACCACCGCATCGGCGGGCGCCAACGACAATGGCCAGCCGCGCGGCAACCGCCCGCAGCAGCCGCGACGCGACGAGCGCAACCGCAATGCGCAGCAGGGCAACAACCGCCAGCGCCGCGATGGCGGCACGCCGTCGGCCAAGCCGAACCAGCAGCAGCAACAGCAAAATCGCAGCAACCGCCAGCAGGGCAACGAGGGCGGATCGCGCCAGCAGCAGTCCAATGCGCAGGCGCCGAAGCAGGAACGCCAGCAGCCGCCGCGGAACAATGCCGCGGACGGCAACAAGGCCGCTCAGCCGGAACGTGCCGAGCGCAAGCCGGCGACGACTCCTGCACCTGCTGCGGTCGCGGCACCGAAGCCGGAAGCGCCGACACCGCGCCCTGCCGTTGCGCCCGCACCCGCCGAGTCCGTCGACGAAACCAAGCTGGTCGCACTGGTGGCGACCGGGGCTCCCGAAAACGCCGATGCTGCCGGCGACGCCGAGAACCCCTCGCGCCGTCGCCGTGGTCGCCGTGGCGGTCGCCGCCGCCGTCGCCACGAGGACGCCGCCGGCATGCCGGAGAACGCCGACCAGCTCAACGAGCTGGACGACGAGGACCGCGACGAGGCCGATGCCAGCGGTGGGGAGGAGCCCACGCCAGCGACGACGCCTTCGCCCGTCGACACTGCAAACCCGGCCGTGGCCGACAAAGTCGCCGCCGAGACTGTCGCAGCGGCACCGCCCGCTCCCGTCGCGCCGCGCGCCGCGCCTGCGCCCCGCAGCACGCCGGTGCAGGCCGAGCGTCCCGAATCCGCGCGCGTGGTACTGACCGAAGCGCCGCTGGCCGCCGCGGTCGCCACCGCCTTCAGCCTGCCGCCGCTGCCGCCGATTCCGGAGAAGTCGGCATCGCCGGGCACCCCGGTGACGGACGTGGCACACCCGGTCGAGACGAACATCGCCGCTGACGGCGAAGCGAACCCGGCACGTGAATCCGCGTCAGCGGTCGTCGCGCCGAAGGAAGCTGCCGCACCAGCGCCAGTCCCGGCTCCCGCTCCGCTCCCGTTGGTGGATACGGCGGCTCACGCCGAGCCTTCGCATGCCGCCCTCAACGGGCACGTCGCGCCCGCGCCTGCCGTCGTGCAGCCGCGACAAGGCGACCTGCTTGGCCACGAGGCCGCCAACACGCCGGCTCCGGCTGCATACGAGGCGAAGCCCGCCGACGCAGCAGCTGAGGAGGAAGAGCCCCGACACGATGCGACGCCCTGACGCCTGACCATGCGCCACGAAAAAGCCGGACTCACGTCCGGCTTTTTCGTGGCTGCGATGTCCGTCGGGTGATGGGCTCAGGCACCCACCTGGTGGTTAGGCGCATCGATCAGGCCGTGCGCCGTCATCAGGTGCGCCAGCCCCAGCACGTGCTCCACACGCAGCTTCTCCATCAGCCGCTGCTTGTAGGTCGACACCGTCTTCGGGCTCAGGTTGAGCTGTTCGCCGATCATCGTCAGCGGCTTGCCGCGCACCAGCATCATCGCCACCTCGAGCTCGCGGCTGGACAGCGCATCGAACGGCGAGCTGCTGCCGTCCAGCGTGGCCAGCGCCAGCTGCTGCGCCACCGCCGGTGCGAGATAGCGCCGGCCGACAGCCACCTGGCGCACCGCCGTCACCAGCTCATCGGCGCTGCAGCCCTTGGTCAGGTAACCCGAAGCGCCGGCATCGAGCAGGCGCTTGGGAAAGCGGCCGTCGTCCACCACGGTGACCACCACGATGCGCGTGGCCAGTTCGGCCCGGCTCACCCGCTCGGTGAGCTCGATGCCGCTCATGCCCGGCATGTGCACGTCCACCAGGGCGATCTCCGGCTTGAGGCTGCGGATCAGGCGCAGGCCTTCCTCCGCGCTCGCAGCCTCACCGCAGATGCTCATGTCCGGCTGCTGCTGCAGGATCATCCGGAAACCCGTGCGCACGAGTTCGTGGTCGTCGATCAGAACGATCTGGATCATGCCCTGCCCTCCCTGATGGGTGCTCCTGGTTGCCGTATGTAGCGAAGCGCGGCGCATGCATGCGCCACTGCCTTGCCCTCGAACGGAAACTAGGCGGCTTCGCGGAAGGATGCAAGCAAAACGCCCGCATCGATCCGGCTCAGGCCGCCACGGAATCTCCGGATGAGACTTCCGTCGCATCGACCGGCGGCCTCGCATACGAGGCCAGCCGAATCGGGCCACCGGTGCCCAGCATCTCCACGCAGATGGCACGCCCGCTGCACAAATGTTCGTCGCGCGCGATCTCCCGCGCCAGCGTGATGGCCGGGCCCAGCAGCAACTCGCGGAACAAGACGATGTTGCCGCGACGGATGCTCCAGCGATACGCGGTGGTCTGGGTGAGCGAGACAAGCATCATGCAGGCGATCCCTGTGCGCGAGCCGCGATGCGGCAGGACGACGACGAACCGGGAGAATCCGAACCGTCGATCCCATGCACTGTGCCACGCAGCGCCCGTGCACTCTGTCAGCCAATACCTACGCATCGTGTCCGCCAAACCGGCAGGCCACGGCCATGGACTGCTGCCGGTTTCACGGACACCGAGTTTAGGTGTGATGATGAAGCCGGAGGTGGTTCATGGCGACGAGACGGACGTTTGGCAGTGAGTTCAAGCGCGAGGCCGTGCGGCTGATCAAGGAGCGCGGCGTATCGGTGGCACAGGCAGCGCGCGATCTGGATCTGCACGAGAACGTGCTGCGCAAATGGGTGCGTGAGCTGTCGGGTGACCCGGAGCACGCGTTCCCGGGGCAAGGGCAGATGAAGCCCGAGCAGGCGGAGATTGCCCGCCTGAAGAAGGAAGTGGCCAAGCTCAGGATGGAGCGTGACATCCTGAAAAAAGCCGCGGCCTATTTCGCCAAGGAGTCGACGTGAAGTTCGGCTTCGTGGCGAAGCACCGAGGGGCCTGGCCGGTAGGGATGATGTGCGGAGCGCTCGGTGTCTCCCGCAGTGGGTTCTACGCATGGCTGGTGCGACCGCGGAGCCAGCGGAGCTTGAGCGACGAGGCGATCGGCCAGCAGGTCCGCCAGAGCTTCCTCGACAGCGATCGCACGTATGGTGCCCGCCGTGTCTGGCGTGATGTGCTGGAGGCGGGCCACCCGTGTGGCTTGCACCGCATCGAGCGCCTGATGCGCACTCAGGCCTTGCGGGCGCGGCCGCGGCGGCGCGGCTTGCCGGTCGACCGAGGCGAGCGTTCCAGCGCCGCCGTTGCGCCCAACCTGCTCGATCGCCAGTTTCAGGCGGCGGCGCCAAATCAGAAGTGGGCGGCCGACTTCACTTACCTGTGGACGGCCGAAGGCTGGCTCTACGTAGCCGTGGTGCTGGACCTGTATTCGCGGCGTGCCGTGGGATGGTCGATGCAATCGCAGATGACGACCCAGTTGGTCACCGATGCCTTGATGATGGCGATCTGGCGTCGTGGCCAACCGGACGCCCTGTTGCACCATTCCGACCGGGGCAGCCAGTACACCAGTGATCGGTTCCAGCGCTTGCTGGGCGAACTGGGCATCACCTGCAGCATGAGCCGATCGGGCAACTGCTGGGACAACTCGGCGATGGAGAGCTTCTTCAAGTCGCTCAAGACCGAGCGCATCGACCGGAAGGTCTACCGCAGCCGTGCCGAGGCCAAGGCCGACGTGTTCGATTACATCGAGCGCTTCTACAACGCCCGACGCCGGCACTCGACGCTGGGCTACCTCAGTCCCGTGCAGTTCGAGCAACAGATGCAGTTAGCTTAGGATGGCGTCCACGGAACCGGCAGCAGTCCATGCCGTCCGGATTCTTTCCCGGAACACGCCATTCGCCAACATCCAAGTCGATCTCATCCCAACGAGCGCTGGCCACTACGCCAGAGCGCATCGCAGTCAGGGCTGCCAAGATCAGGGAGGCGCGCACGACACGATTCTCGTGAGCATCGATAGCCCGCATGACATCACCAAGTTTGCTGGTGTTATCGGTGACGGCGGGCATATGGCCGCTGCGGTGGGTTGGAAGAATGCGGTCAAGGCGTAGTCGGCTGTCGTCGGGGCGCAGGCCTTCGTTGATGGCTTGCTCCACGATGCTTGCCACGTACTGTCGTGCTTTCCGGGCAAGCTGTGGGGTTTCCTTGGCCATCTCGATGAGCAAAGGGCGGATATCCTTCGTCTCCATCACGCGGACGTCCAGATCACCGATCTTGGGCACCAGGTACGACTCCACCACCAAACGGGCTTTGCGGTAGGTTTCCAGCGCCCATGTGGGACGCTTCTCCGCCATCCACCGCCCTGACACAGCCCGCAACGAAGCGTGCTCAATGTCAGCACGCTCTTGTGCCGCGGCTTCCTGTTCGGCGCCGACCGCAGCCTTCGCCTCTTGCTGGGCCTTCCGTATCCCCGCCGTGGTCTTGCCCTGTTTGGCAGCGCGTTGTATCTCAATCGCCTTGATACGCGCTTCGCTCAAAGACACTTCAGGGTAGTGCCCAATGGTCGCCGGAGCGGGGCGTGAACCATCAGGAAGGCGGTAGCGTACACGCCAAGCCTTGAGTCCAGCGGGGCTCACCCACAGCACCAGACCATTGCCATCGGGCAAGAAGTAAGGCTTGTCGCCCGGCTTGGCTCGGCGAACCTGGAGCTCTGTCAGTGAGACGGCAAGGCGGGGCATAGGTTGAGACCTACTTGGGTACAAACGATGTCGATTGTACCCAAAAATATACCCATAGCGCTTGGACGACCTTGGACGGATTAGGACACTCTTGGACACTCAGGCAATAAAAAACCCCGCATTTACGCGGGGTTATCTACGATTCTGGATTAATTTGGACAATCTGGAATCTTGCATTGGTGCCCAAGAGGGGACTCGAACCCCTACGCCTTGCGGCGCTACCACCTCAAGGTAGTGCGTCTACCAGTTCCGCCACCTGGGCAGGTGTCTTGCTCAGTGCTGCTTCTGCGGGGCCGGTGCGGCCGGCACTTCGCCTTGCTGCTTGCTCGCGGCAGGCGCCGCGGGCACTGCCGGGTTCGCGGCGGCCGGCGCAGCGGCCGGCACTTCCGGATTCGCTGGCGTGGCCGCCGCCGGTGCCTGCTTGGCGGGCGCCGGCTGGTTGCTCATGCCGGCCATCACGCCGAGGTCGGCACCGTTGTTCTGCTGCGTGCCGTGGTTGTGCAGGTATACGCCCATGCCGAGGCTCAGCGCGAAGAACAGTGCGGCGAGCACGCCGGTGGCGCGGGTCAGAAAGTTGGCCGAACCGCGCGCACCGAACACCGTGGCCGAAGCGCCGCCGCCGAAACCGGAACCGGCGCTGGCGCCCTCGCCGTTCTGCAGCAGGATCAGCACGGTCATGGCCGCGGCGATCAGGATGTAAAACACGCTGAAAATGACGAACATCAATCGAGCCCGTGGCGACTAGTGCGCCGCTGCGCAGATTCCAAGAAAGTCGGTAGCGGTCAGCGAGGCTCCACCGATCAGCCCGCCATCCACGTCCGACTGCGCGAACAATTCGGCGGCATTGGCCGCCTTGACGCTGCCGCCGTAAAGCAGCCGAGTCAGACGGGCAATCATAACATCTTCTTTCTGGAGTTGGCTACGGATGAACGCATGCACCTGCTGCGCCTGTTCGGGCGTGGCGGTGTGACCGGTGCCGATCGCCCACACCGGTTCGTAGGCGATCACCGCCGTGTCGAACGCCGCGATGCCGGCAGCAGCGAGCACCGCCTGCAGCTGGCGGGCGATCACCGCTTCGGTGTCACCTGCTTCACGCTGCGCCAGGGTCTCGCCCACGCAGAGGATGGGCGTGAGGCCGGCCGCGCGTGCTGCAACGAACTTGCTTGCCACCAGCGCGTCGCTTTCGCCGTGGTACTGGCGGCGCTCGGAATGGCCCACCAGCACCCACTGCGCGCCACAGTCGGCGAGCATCGCGCCGGACACTTCGCCGGTGTACGCGCCTTGCCCCTCGTGCTCGCTGAGATCCTGCGCGCCCACGCCAAGGCCGGCATCGGCGCAGGTCGCGGCCACGGTATCCAGGTAGGGAAACGGCGGGCAGATCACCACGTCGATGCCGCTCGGCGTGGCGGCGGCGATCTCGCCGCACAGGGCGGCAGCCATCGAGCGGCTGCCGTGCATCTTCCAGTTCGCGGCGACGAGCTTCTTGCGCATGTTCGACGTCATTCCGTGCGGACAAACGCGAGATATTACAGGATGATAGCGGGACTGGTATTGCTGCGGCGCAACGTCCACGATGCCGTGACGCCCACCCAGGAGAAATGCATGCCGCCTGCCCGCCCGCTCAGCCTTGTCACCGGCGCTTCCGCCGGCATCGGTGCCGCGTTCGCCCGTGCCCTGGCTGCACGCGGCCATGACCTGGTGCTCACCGCGCGTCGCCGGGAACGGTTGGGCGCACTGGCCGCGGAACTGCAGCAGCAATACGGCTGCACGGCAACCGTGCTGGCGGCCGACCTCGCCGATCCCGCTGCGTCATCCGCGTTGTGCGAGGAACTGGCGCAGCGCGGCCTCGCGGTGGACTGGCTGATCAACAACGCCGGCTACGGCGTGCCCGGCAGTTTCACGGCGAACGACTGGCGCACGCACGCGGACTCCCTGCAGGTGCTGCTGACCGCGCCGGTCGAACTGGCCTGGCGCCTGCTGCCCGGCATGCGCGAGCGCGGCTACGGCCGCATCGTCAACGTGGCCTCGCTGGCCGGCCACGTGCCGGGCACCGCGGGACACACGCTGTACGCACCGGCCAAGGCGTTCCTGATCAAGTTCTCGCAGGGGCTCGCACTGGAGAGCCGCGAGCATGGCGTGCACGTGTGTGCGCTGTGCCCGGGCTTCACGTACTCCGAATTCCACGACGTCACCGGCACCCGCGCGCTGATGAACAAGCTGCCAGGCTTCATGTGGCAGAGCGCCAACGCGGTGGTGAGCGAAGGGATTGCCGCGGTGGAGCGCGGCGAGGCGGTACGCGTCACCGGCCGCGTGAACCGCACGATCAAGCGCGTGTTCAAGTTGATGCCGGATCGGCTGGCATTTCGGCTGTCGGCGCGGCAGGGGCGACGTTATCGGCAGGCTGACTGACGGAAGCCCCCTCACCCCAACCCTCTCCCCCAAGCGTGCTTGGGAGAGAGGGAGAAAAGCAGCGCGCTGCTCCGAATCCCGAATGACATGCCGCTCCTGCGGCTTGCCCTACGGGCCATCGGCTTTGCCGATGTTCGCCACGGCATCCTGCCTACGCAGTCCGAATCCCCTCAGATCAACTTGATCTCGCGCAGCCGCTGCTGCAGGTATTCGTGCGAGGTGATGCTCGTGTCGTAGCGCCTCGGGTTGTCCGGCGTCACGCACTGCGGCAGCGGGGCCAGCACCACGTCGGGGTTCGGATGCAGGAAGTACGGCACCGAGTAGCGCGGCTTGCGCGCGTTCGCGTTGTGCGGGTTCACCACGCGGTGGGTGGTGGACGGGTACACATGGTTGCTGAGGCGCTGCAGCATGTCGCCGATGTTCACCACGATGGCGTCGCCCTCGGTGGTGATCGGCAGCCATTCGCCCTCGCGGGTGAGCACTTCCAGACCTTCCGCGCTGGCGCCCACCAGCAAAGTGATGAAGTTGATGTCCTCGTGCGCGCCGGCGCGCACGTTGGGAATGTTGTCGTCGGTGATCGGCGGGTAGTGGATCGGTCGAAGGATCGAGTTGCCCTGGTCGGTCTTGTCCTCGAAGTAGTGCTCGGGCAGGTCGATGTGCAGGGCCAGCGCGCGCAACACGCGGGTGCCGAGCTGGTCCAGCGCCTCGAACAGCCCGTAGCCGTAGCGGTGGAACTCCGGCACTTCGGCGGGCCACAGGTTCGGCGCCATCACGTCGGCGAACTTCGAGTCGCGCGCGATCTCGCGTCCGACGTGCCAGAACTCCTTGAGGTCGGGATGCTTGCTGTCCTTGGCGGTCTCCACCTTGAACGGGGTGTAGCCGCGTGCGCCGCCGCTGCCCGGCACGTGGTACTTCATCTTGGTCTCGGCAGGCAGCGCGAAGAAGCGCTGGAAGGCGTCGTAGGCGCCGTCGATCAGCTCGCGCGCAATGCCGTGACCGCTGATGCAGCAGAAGCCGAATTCGCGGTAGGCCGCACCGAGCTCGGCGACGAAGGCGTCGCGGTCGCTGTCGTAGCGGCGGATGTCGAGGGTGGGAACGTTCTTCATGGTCGTGATCCTTCAGGCATGCGGTCGATTTGTGTACCGCCACCGCAGGGGCGATTCACGTCGGGCCATTCCTTGGCGACCGGTTCCTGGTTGACCTGAGGCCGGCGTTGCGCCGGCTGGTTCACGAGCGTTCTGCGGAGGATTTTACGACGTCGGCCAGGCTTTGCGCCAACTGCTGCACCTCGGCCGCATCGGCGCCCTCCACGGTGACCCGCACCAGCGGCTCGGTGCCGGAGGCGCGCAGCACCACGCGGCCGCGGCCGCGCAGGGTCTGTTCCGTGGCGGCCAGCGCCTGCCGCACGGCGTCGCCGGCCAGCGCTTCGCGGGCACCGTCGGCACGCACGTTGATCATCACCTGCGGCAGCTTGGCGAGGCCTTGCCGCGCCGTGGCGAAATCCTCGCCGGCCAGCGCCTCCAGCACGGCCAGCGCGGAGACGATGCCGTCGCCGGTGGTGGCGCGGTCCAGGCACAGGATGTGGCCCGAGGTCTCGCCGCCCAGCACGCCGCTGCGCTCCTTGAGCTGCTGCAGCACGTAGCGGTCGCCCACCTTGGCGCGCACCAGTTCGATGCCGAGCTTTTCCAGCGCCAGCTGCAGGCCGTAGTTGCTCATCAGGGTGCCGACCAGCGGCCCGTGCAGCAGGCCGCGCGCTTGCCAGGCGCGGGCGATCACGTAGAGCAGGTCGTCGCCGTCGGCGAGCACGCCGCGGCGATCCACCAGCTGCACGCGGTCACCGTCGCCGTCGAACGCGATGCCGAGGTCCGCGCCCTGCTCCAGCACCGCTCTCTGCAACGCCTGCGGATGGGTGGAACCCACCTCGCGGTTGATGTTGAAACCGTCGGGCGTGACGCCGATCGAGGTGACCTCGGCACCCAGCTCGGCGAACACCTTGGGCGCGACCTGGTAGGTGGCGCCGTTCGCGCAATCCAGCACGATCTTCATGCCGTTGAGGTTGAAGTCCTCGGCCACCGTGCTCTTGCAGAACTCCGCATAGCGGGTCACCGCGTCGTCGATGCGCCGGGCCTTGCCCAACTGCTCGGAAGGCACCGTGACGAAGGGTGCGTCGATCTCCGCCTCGATGGCCTCTTCCATCGCGTCGCTGAGCTTCTCGCCCTGCGCGGAGAAGAACTTGATGCCGTTGTCGTGATGCGGATTGTGCGAGGCGCTGATCACGATGCCGGCCTCGGCTCGCAGCGAGCGCGTGAGCATCGCCACCGCCGGCGTGGGCATCGGCCCCAGCATGCGCACGTCCATGCCGGCGGAGACCAGGCCGGCCTCCAGCGCCGCCTCGAACATGTAGCCGGACACGCGGGTGTCCTTGCCGATCAGCACGCCGCGCCGCCCGGTGCTCTGCTGTCGGAGCACCGCGCCCAGCGCGCGGCCAAGGCGCAACATGAACTCGGCGTTGATCGGCCACGCGCCCACCGTGCCGCGGATGCCGTCCGTGCCGAAATACTTGCGCTGACTCATGGATGCCTTCCCGAAAAGTTTCCCTGTCCCGGCGGCGGCGCCTCGTGCGCCGTCGTCCTGTCGCTGCTCTTTCTCAATCGTCGTCTGGCCAGCGCGGTGCAGCCGGCCGCGCATCGCGGCGCGGCGCCTCGTCGCCCGCGTGCACGCCCTGCCATACCGCCAGCGCGTCCACCGTGGCGGCCACGTCGTGCACGCGCACCATGCGGGCACCGCGCTGAACCGCGATCAACGCGGCGGCGGCCGAGCCGGCCGCGCGCTCGGCCGGCAGCTTGCGACCGGTCAGCGCACCGATCATGCCCTTGCGCGACAGGCCCGCGTAGACACCGCTGCCCAGGTCCGCGAAGCGTTCCAGCGCACGCAGCAAGGCCAGATTGTGTTCGAGGTTCTTGCCGAAGCCGAAGCCGGGATCGACCAGCACCTTGCGCTTGTCGATGCCCGCCAGCTCGCAGGCGAACAGACGGTCGGCGAGGAAGCGGTGCACCTCGCCCACCACGTCGTCGTAGTGCGGGTCGTCCTGCATGCTGCGCGGCTCGCCCTGCATGTGCATCAGGCATACCGGTACGCCGAGTGCCGCCGCCGCATCCAGCGCGCCTTCGCGGCGCAGCGCATACACGTCGTTGATCATGCCGGCGCCCGCGGCCACCGCGGCGCGCATCACCTCCGGCTTGGAGGTGTCGACGGCGATCGGCAGCGCGGTGCGCGCGATCAGCTGTTCGATCACCGGGATCACCCGACGCAACTCTTCTTCCAGCGGTACCTCGGCTGCGCCGGGGCGGGTGGATTCGCCGCCCACATCGAGCAGGTCGGCGCCCTGTTCCGCCAGCGCCAGACCATGCGCCACGGCGGCTTCCGTGGTGGCGTGCTCGCCGCCGTCGGAAAACGAATCGGGCGTGACGTTGATGATGCCGGCCACGCGCGGGCGGTCCAGCACCAACCTGCGGCCGGCGCAGTCGAGCACGGTCGCGAACATGGCGTCGAGCGCGCTCATGCGCCGCCCAGCTCGCCCATGAAGCGGCGGTAGTAGCGCAACTCGTCGATCGAATCGCGGATGTCCGAAAGTGCGGTGTGCGCGGACTCCTTGCCGAAGCCCTTGCCGATCGCGGGCGCCCAGCGCCGCGCCAGCTCCTTCAGCGTGGACACGTCGAGGTTGCGGTAGTGGAAGAAGCGTTCCAGCCGCGGCATCTGCCGGTGCAGGAAGCGGCGGTCCTGGCAGATCGAGTTGCCGCACATCGGCGACTTGCCCGCCGGCACCCAGTCGCGCAGGAAGTCCAGCGTGGCCTGCTCGGCGGCGACATGGTCCGCGGTGGCGTCAAGCACCTGCTGCCACAGGCCGGACTTGCCGTGCTGGTTGCGGTTCCAGGCGTCCATCGCCTCCAGCCGATCCAGCTCGTGGCGGATCGCGAACACCGGGCCTTCGGCCAGCACGTGGAGATCCTTGTCGGTGACGATGGTGGCGATCTCCAGGATCGAGTCGGCGTCGGTGTCGAGGCCGGTCATCTCCAGATCGATCCAGATCAGGTTGTCGTCGCTCGCATGGCTCATGTTCGCTCCTTGGTCCGGCCAGTTTATCAGCCTTGCCCATGCGATCATCCGGTCCCATGCAGACCTTCTTCTGGCACGACTACGAGACCTTCGGCGCCGACACCCGGCGCGACCGCCCCGTGCAGTTCGCCGGCATCCGCACGAACCTGGAGCTGGAGATCGTCGGCGAACCGGTGATGTTCTTCGGCCAGCCACCGCGCGACAGCCTGCCCCAGCCCGAGGCCTGCCTGATCACCGGCATCACGCCGCAGCAGGCCGAACGCGAGGGCGTGAACGAGGCCGAGTTCGCCGCCCGCGTGCACGAGCAGCTCGCCGCACCCGGCACCTGCGGCGTGGGCTACAACTCGCTGCGCTTCGACGACGAGGTGACGCGGCAGCTGCTCTACCGCAACTTCTACGAGCCCTACGGCCGCGAGTGGGAGAACGGCAACTCGCGCTGGGACCTGATCGACCTCGCGCGCATGTGCGAGGCACTGCGCCCCGAGGGCATCGTCTGGCCCGTCCGCGAGGACGGCACGCCCAGCTTCAAGCTGGAACTGCTCGCTGCCGCCAACCACCTGCAGCAGGAACGCGCGCACGACGCGCTGTCCGACGTGCGTGCGCTGATCGACCTCGCGCGGTTGATCCGCGTGCGCCAGCCACGGCTGTGGGACTGGCACTACGCGCTGCGCCGCAAGCAGCGCGTGTTCGAGCTGCTCGACGTGGCGGCGATGACGCCGCTGGTGCACGTCTCCTCGCGCTACCCGGCCAGCCGCCACTGCCTCGCGCTGATCGCACCGCTGGCGATGCACCCCAGCCGCCCCGGCGAGGTGATCGTCTGCGACCTGGCCGGCGATCCGGCCGAGTGGCTGGAGCTCGACGAGGACGAGATCGCCGACCGTGTGTTCACCGCCCGTGCCGACCTGCCCGAAGGCGTCGATCGCGTCCCGCTGCGCACCGTGCGCGCGAACCGCGCCCCCGCGCTGGCGCCGCTGTCCGTGCTGAAGGGCGCGGACCTGGCGCGCCTGCAACTCGATCCCGCGCGCAGCCTCGCCCACCGCGATGCGCTGGCCGCCGCCGACGGACTGGCGGCCAAGGTCGCCCGCGTGTTCGCCCGCGCCGCCGAGCTGCCGCCGCCGGAAGATCCCGAGCTGGCGCTGTACGCCGGCTTCCTGCCCGACGCCGACAAACGCCTGCTGCGCGAGGTGCGCGCCACGCCGCCGGAACAGCTGGCCACGCGCGCGTTCCCGTTCCGCGACCCGCGCTACGCGGAGCTGCTGTTCCGCTACCGCGCCCGCAACTGGCCGGAGACCCTGGACGCCGACGAGCACGCGCGCTGGGAAGCCTTCCGCCGCCAGCGCCTCACCCGCGAAACACCGCTCACCACGCTTACCCTGGACGACTATTTCGCCACGCTCGCCGCCCTGCGCGCCGATCCCGCGCGGCAGGACAAGCTGCCGCTGCTGGACCAGCTGCAGGCCTGGGGCGAAACGCTGGCTGCCGAACTGACCTGAAGGAAACCGCATGCCCAACGCCTACTTCACCCCGGCCACGTTCAAGTTCCTGCGCGCGCTGGACCGCAACAACAGCCGCGACTGGTTCACCGCGCACAAGGCCGACTACGAGCGCCACGTGCGCGAGCCGTTCCTGCAGCTCATCACCGACTTGCAGGCGCCGCTGGCGAAGATCAGCCCGCACTACCGCGCCGACCCGCGCAAGAACGGCGGCTCGCTGTTCCGGATCTTTCGCGACACCCGCTTCTCCAACAACAAGCTGCCGTACAAGCCGTGGCAGGGCGCGCGCTTCTTCCACGAACGCCGCCACGAGATCCCGGCGCCCTCGTTCTACATGCACATCCAGCCCGGTGACTGCTTCGCCGGCGGCGGCATGTGGCATCCCGAGCCCGACGCGCTGAAGAAGATCCGCGCCTTCCTCGCCGACAACCCTGCCGCCTGGAAGAAGGCCACGCAGAACCCCGGCTTTCGCGAGCACATGCAATTCTGGGGCGAATCGCTGAAGCGCCCACCGCACGGCTACGACCCCAACCACGAGCTGATTCAGGACCTGAAGCGCAAGGACTTCGCCTGCGGCGAGGGCTTCGACGAAGCGCTGGCCTGCTCCACCGAGCTGCTGCCGTGGACAGTGGCCTGCTTCAAGCGCGCGGCGCCGATGGTGGACTACCTCTGCGCCACGCAGGAGTTGGAGTTCTAGGCGGAAAACCGGCGACTAACGCCGCACGAAGGTCCAGACCGTCACCCCGGTGCCGGTGGCCACGGCAAACCCCGTGCTGTCGGGGGCTACGGCGAGATCACTAACGTCCGGTGGCGCATGCACGGTATCAAGGAGTTGCATCGTGCGGGCGTCGACGATGTAGACCGGATGATCGTTGTAGTACAGGCCAGCCTCGCCCACGATCAGGAACCGACCGTCCGGCGTAACGGCCAAACCGCCTGGCGCGTTGTTACTGTGCCATGTCAGCGTCGGGGTAACGTTCTTTCCGTCGGAAAGACGGATCACACGGGTGTAATTCTCTGATGTGGGGCCAGCAATACCCGCCATCATTCCGGTTGCCGTCACCAGCGTCTTTCCATCGGGATTGACAGTAAGAAGGTCCACTTCTCTGCCTTGTGGCTGGCAATACACCACAATGCGCCGATTCAGAACTGTTTCCCCCGGTTCCACCACATACACCAGCCCGGCAAGTGGAGCGTAGTGGTTCGGTGATGGTTCACACACCCCAGTACCTTTGGTAAACGCCCCCGCCGCCAATAGCAACGTATGTGTGCCGGGAACGTAGACCATGTCGTGCAGCAGGAGGTGTTGATTCCAAGGATGCGGAACGGCCACGACCTTGTTGCCGTCGGCCTGCACCGCCTTGAGTTGCCGGATCACATGCCAGTCGCTGGTGGCGAAGGTGGTCAAGTTTTGACCCCACACGGTCAGCTCCTGGCCGTCGCTGCTGAAGGCAGGTTTTCCGCAGCCGATGGCGCCGCCCCATCCGATATCCTTGACCACGCTCCAGTCCTTGGTCGCGTAGATACGTAACGATGAGGCGAAGCTGTTGCATGTGGCCAGATAACGCCCATCCGGGCTCCAGGCCATGTTGTGAAACAAGGCAGCCGGCACATGGGGTAGATCCAGCACCTTGACCAGCTTGCGCTGCGCCACGTCCCAGATGTGGATGGTGCGCGTCTGTGTGCCGCTGGTGGCGATGAAACGCCCGTCCGGACTCCACACCACCGTGGTCGGCACAAAGCTGCCGTCGTCAAGGCGAAAGGCCAGCCGGGCCACCTTGCCCGAGCCGCTGTCGCCCTGCGAGTGCAGCAGCTTGCCTAGCAATCCGGCCCGGGCTGACGGCACGACCAGTATCAGCAATGCGACGAGCAGTGGCGTGGCCACCCTGTACAGCCACGCATGGGAGGCTATCCGGCGCGCGTGGTCGGCGGTCAAAAATCGGCTCATGGTTGCTTTCCTTGTCGTATGCGGCCAGGTGCCGAGGTCGCGCTTCGGCGCAGCAGCAAGCACCCACTCGCCCCCAAACCCACCAGAGCTGTGAGCGCCACATAGTGCGCCGGCGCCAGCACGCCCAGACGCCTCACCAGCAGACCGATCACCGGCGGCGTCAGACCGCCGAACAGTGCATACGCGACGTTGTAGGAAAACGACACGCCGGAGAAGCGCACCGCCGGCGGGAACGCGGCCACCATCAGCGCCGGCACCACGCCAGTCACGCCCACGCTGAAGCCGGCCAGCGCATACAGCGCCACGAAATGCGCCGCGCCGGCCTGCAGATCCAGATACAGCGCATAGCTGCACACGAGCAAGCCGACCGCGCCACACAGCAGCGCGCGGGCGCCGCCCAGGCGGTCGGCCAGCCAGCCGTAGCCGATACACCCCAGCGCCAGCGCCAGCGACGCCACGCTGTTGCCCAGGAAGGCGCGCGCGGGCGCCATGTGGAACACCGACTGCGCCAGCGAAGGCGTCATCAGGATCATCACCACGATCGCCGCGGTCAGCATCCAGGTAACCAGCATCGACACCAGCACGCCCGCACGATGCCGGCGCAGCACCTGCTGCAGCGGCAGGGCCGCGGACAGCTCGCGGCGCGCGTGCATTTCCAGGAACACCGGCGTCTCGCTGAGCCAGCGGCGCAGCCACACCGCGGCGAAGCCGAATACGCCGCCGAGCAGGAACGGCACGCGCCAGCCCCAGTCCAGCAGTTGCGTGGGGGCCAACCGCGCGTTGAGCCATGCCGCCAGCAACGAACCGATCAGGACGCCCACGGTCAGCCCTGCGGTGAGGCTGCCGCAGGCGAAGCCCACGCGCCCGGCCGGCACGTGCTCGGCCACGAACACCCAGGCGCCCGGCACCTCGCCGCCCACCGCGATGCCCTGCACGATGCGCAGCAGCAGCAACAACAGCGGTGCCAGCGTACCGACCTGCGCGTAGGTGGGCAGCAGGCCGATCGCCAGCGTGGGCAGCGCCATCAGGAACACGCTGAGCGTGAACATGCGCTTGCGTCCCGAACGGTCGCCGAAATGCGCCATCACGATGCCGCCCAGCGGGCGCGCCAGGTAGCCTGCCGCGAAGATGCCGTAGACCTTGATGTCGGCCAGCCATGGCGCGGTGCCCAGTGGGAAGAACAACGCGCCCAGTTGCTGGGTGAGAAACACGAACACCACGAAGTCGTAGAACTCCAGCGCGCCGCCCAGCGCGGACAGCAGCAGAGTGCGCGCGTCGCGGCGATCCAGTCGGCGCGCTGCCACGCCTGTGATATCCGGTGTCGCCAATGTGGTGGCTTCGCTCATCAGGGAAACCGTGGCCCGGTGCGGAAAGGATTCGGCAACATAGCGCAGAGCGCGGCACTGCGCGATGCCGTCCACATCCCTTATGCTCGCCCTGCCCGGCCGGATGCCGGGCCACACGGGCGAACCGGCCAGCCTGCACGCGGCCCGCCCGGCGCCGTTTCAGGGGAGAGGAAACGTCGTATGACCTGGCCACCGGCCAGTGATCCAGACCGCGTCGCGCCATCGCGGCGCTCGTGTCCATTCACGCAATCGGAAAGGAGTCTTCGATGAACCTGGGCAAACGCATGGCTGCCGAATTCTTCGGCACGTTCTGGCTGGTACTGGGCGGCTGCGGCAGCGCCGTACTGGCCGCGGGATTTCCGGAACTCGGCATCGGCTTCGCCGGCGTGGCGCTGGCCTTCGGCCTCACCTTGCTGACGATGTGCTACGCCATCGGCCACATCTCCGGCTGCCACATCAACCCCGCGGTGACCTGCGGCCTCGCGGCCGGCGGCCGCTTTCCGGTGAAGGAAGTGGTCCCGTACATCGTCGCCCAGGTGATTGGCGGCCTGGTGGCCGGCGCGGTGCTGTACACCATCGCCTCGGGCAAGGCCGGCTTCGATGCCGCGGCCAGCGGCTTCGCCTCGAACGGCTTCGGCGCGCATTCGCCGGGCGGCTATTCGATGGGCGCGGCGGCGGTGTGCGAAATCGTGATGACCGGCTTCTTCATCTTCATCATCATGGGCGCCACCCACAAGAGCGCGCCGGTGGGTTTCGCCGGCATCGCGATCGGCCTTGCACTGACCCTGATCCACCTGATCAGCATCCCGGTCACCAACACCTCGGTGAACCCGGCGCGCTCCACCGGCGTGGCGCTGTTCCAGGGCGGCTGGGCGGTGGAGCAGCTGTGGTTCTTCTGGGTGATGCCGATCGTCGGCGGCATCATCGGCGGCCTGATCTACCGCTACCTGTGGAGCGACCGCCCCGCCCTGCCCGACATCAAGGGCGACCGGGCCTGAGCTTCGGCGCCACACGACCTCCAGGCCGCGTGGCGCTCAAGCCTCGTAAAGCTCGATCGGCAGCCCGTCCGGATCGGCGAAGAAGACGAAGCGGCGGCCGGTGTGTTCGTCCAGCCGCACCGGTTCGCAGGCGACGCCGCGCGCCGTCAGCACGGCCACCGCCGCCTCCACGTCGGCCACGACGAAGGCGAGGTGGCGCAACCCCTGCGCCTCCGGCCAGGAAGGTCGCGGCGGCGCGCCGGGAAACGAGAACAGCTCCAGTTGCACGCCGGGGCTGACTTCCAGGTCGCACTTCCAGGAATCGCGCGCCTCGCGGTAGACCTCGCGCACGATGCGCAGCCCCAGCGTCTCGCTGTAGAACGCCTTCGAACGCGGATAGTCCGAGCAGATCAGGGCGACGTGATGGATGCCGCGCAGCAAGGGAGCCGGCATGGTCAGGCTTCCGAAAAGGGGAACGCCAGCACGTCGGCGATCGCGTCGGTGCCGGCGAGGCACATCAGCAGGCGCTCCACGCCCAGCGCCACGCCAGCGCAATCGGGCAGCGCGTCGAGCACGGCCAACAGGTTTTCGTCGAGCGGAACCTCGCGCTGGCCGCGTTCGCGGCGGCGGGCGTTGTCGCGCTCGAAGCGCGCGCGCTGCTCGGCCGCGTCGTTGAGTTCGTGGTAGCCGTTGGCCAGTTCGTAGCGGCCGAGGTACAGCTCGAAACGCTCGGCCCGCGGCGGGTCGCCGGGGCGAATCCTCGCCAGCGCGCACTGGCTCGCCGGGTAATCGTGGATCACCGTGATGCGGTCGCGCGGAAACGCCGGCTGCAGCTTGTGGGTGAGCAGCAGGTCCAGCCAGTCGTCGCGGGTGAGCCCCGCGGGATCGATGCCGAAGTCCGCCAGCGGCGCGCGCAATTCCCCGATCGAAGCATGCGCGGAATCGATGCCGAGCTCATCGATGAACAGCTGGCGATAACCCTCGATCAGCACCTCGGCGCGACGGCCCCGCAATGCCAGCGCTGCCTCCACCAGCTCGATGACCTCGTGCATCAGGCGGCGATGGTCCCAGCCCACCCGGTACCACTCCAGCATGGTGAACTCGGGGTTGTGCCTCCCGCCCGCCTCGCCGTTGCGGAACACCCGCCCCAGTTCGTAACAGTCGCCCACGCCCGCGGCGACGAGGCGCTTCAACGGATACTCCGGCGAGGTGCGCAGCCAGCGCTCGCGCGCGCCGGCATCGACGTGGCCGCTGAACCCGGTGCTGAAACCCTCGATGTTCGGTTCGGTGTTGCCGGCCGCCGAGAGGATCGGCGTCTCCACTTCCAGCACCTGGCGTTCGGCGAAGAACGCGCGGACCAGGGCGTAGAGGTCGGCGCGCAGATGCAGAGCGGCGAAAGCCTCTCTCTCTCCCCCTACAAGGTTGGGAGAGAGGGGGCCATTGGCGTGCAGTGTGCTTTTACCCCCTCTCCCCCGGCGATGCCGGGGGAGAGGGCTGGGGGGAGGGGGGCGCTCTTTGTTCATGGCTTGCACGATCGCTTCGAGTACATCGTCGGTACGCAACAAGGCATCGTCGTTCCAGAAGCGCAGCACGCGGAAACCGGCAGCTTCGAGGTCGCGCGTACGCTGCCCGTCGTAAGCACCCTGCTCTGCGTGCTGGCCACCGTCCAGTTCCACGATGAGCTGGCGTTCCACGCAACAGAAATCGGCGTAATAGCCGGCGACCGGATGCTGTCGACGGAACTTCACGCCGAGCTGGTCGGCGCGCAAGCGCGCCCAGAGCCGCTGCTCGGCATCGGTCATGTGGCGGCGCAATTCGCGGGCGCGCTGCATGGTCAGGACGCTCCCTGCCGGAAGCTCCCCCTCACCCCAACCCTCTCCCCCAACGAAGTTGGGGGAGAGGGAGTGTTTGCTTTCCAGGCTTTGCCGTGGGTACAGGGGACGCTCCATTTCATACCGCATGCTCCGCCAGCAGCGCCAGCAGCTGCGCCTCGTCCCATACCGGGACACCCAGCTCGTTCGCCTTGTCGAGCTTGGAGCCGGCTTCCGCGCCGGCCACCACGAAGCTGGTCTTCTTCGACACGCTGCCGGCGACTTTCGCACCCAGCGCTTCGAGCTTTTCCTTCGCCTCATCGCGGCTCAGGGTGGGCAGCGTGCCGGTCAGCACCGCAGTCTGGCCTTCCAGCGGCAGGCTGGCCGTCTGCGCCGCCTGCGGAATGACATCGAGCAGGCGCTGCATCGCGGCTTCGGCCTCGCGCAACGCACCCTGCTGCGATGCGTCGGACAGATACGCTTCGAGATTGATCGCAGCCGCCTGCGGCAGGCCGGCGGTGATCCACTGCGCCTGCCCCGCGGCCAGCAGCCGCTGCAGCGTCGGGTACTGTGCGGCCAGCAACGTCGTGCTCTTGGGTCCGAGCTTGTTGACGTTCGCCATGTCCAGCAGCACGGCAAGACCCAGCCGCTCGCGCAGTTTCGGCGAGGGTTCGCCCTCGTCACCGAAATGCACTCCCGCGGCGAGCAGCGCGTCGACCACCTGCTGGTTGCCCGGCTGCGCAAAGAAACCGGCGATGGACGCAGCCACCTCGCCGCCGACGTCGGGCAGCACGCGTAGCACCGGCGCCGGCGTGCGGCGCACGAATTCCAGCCGGCCCAGCCATGCGGCCAGCGTTTTCGCCGTGCTCTCGCCGATGTGCATGATGCCCAGCCCGAACAGGAAGCGCGCCAACGTGGTGGCCTTGCTGGCCGCGATGCCGTCGAGCAGGTTCTCCGCCCACTTGGTGGCGATCTTGCCGGCTTTCACCGTTTCGGGCGTGGTGCCGTCGCGCTCGTCGGCGCGGCGCTTCATCTCCAGGAAATCGTCCAGCGTGAGCTTGTACAGATCGGCCGGCGTGTGCACGTAGCCGAAGTCCACCAGCGCGTCGACGTAGCGCTCGCCGAGGCCGTCGATGTCCATCGCGCGGCGCGAGGCGAAGTGGATCAGCGCCTCCTTGCGTTGCGCCGCGCAGATCAGGCCACCGGAGCAGCGGAACGCCGCCTCGCCCTCCTCGCGCAGCAGCGCCGAGCCGCACACCGGGCAGTGCGCGGGCATGTGCCAGGGACGCGTGTGCGGCGGACGCTGTTCGGGCATCACGCGCACCACCTCGGGGATCACGTCGCCGGCGCGGCGCACGATCACGGTGTCGCCCACGCGCACGTCCAGCCGCGCCACCTGGTCGGCATTGTGCAGCGTGGCGTTGGTGACGGTGACGCCGGCCACCTGCACCGGCGCCAGCCGCGCCACCGGCGTGGCGGCGCCGGTGCGGCCGATCTGGATCTCGATCGCCTCGACCGTGGTGGTCTGCTCCTGCGCGGGAAACTTGTGCGCGATGGCCCAGCGCGGCGCGCGCGCCACGAAGCCCATCGTGCGCTGCCCTTCGTAGTCGTCCAGCTTGTAGACCACGCCGTCGATGTCGTACGGCAGGCTGTCACGCTTCGCGCCGATGCGCTTGAAGTAGGCGATCAGCCCGTCGAAGCCGCGCGCCGTGCCCACCTCGGGCGACACCGGGAAGCCCCATTCGCGCAATTGGCGCAGCGTCGCCGAATGCGTGGGCGGCAGTTCGCCGCCTTCCACCACGCCCACCGCGTAGGCGAAGAAGCTGAGCTTGCGCTTCGCGGTGATCGCCGGATCGAGCTGGCGCAGCGAACCGGCCGCGCCGTTGCGCGGATTGGCCAGCGTCTTTTCATCATGGGCGCGGGCGTAGGCGTTGAACGCCTCGAAATCCTTGCGCAGCATGATGACTTCGCCGCGCACTTCCAGCACCGCGGGCCAGCCGGTGCCACGCAGTTTCAGCGGGATCGCGCGCACGGTACGCAGGTT
>Ga0209026_1000494_pt1 | contig 28903 bp, 19 predicted proteins | sample AraplaCL_Col_mCL_FD_184262 | JGI IMG/M metagenome (GOLD analysis project Ga0209026, IMG submission 184262) | Arabidopsis root microbial communities from the University of North Carolina, USA - plate scrape CL_Col_mCL (SPAdes) (version 2) | ecosystem: Host-associated > Plants > Roots >... | reverse complement strand
ATACGCACGTGCCGACCAGGCTGCCGACTGGGCTTTGCTTTCGCGTATGTATTTAAACGCGCAAGTATATACAGGTACACCACGTTATACTGATGCTATAACCTATGCCAGCAAAGTAATTAGTGCGGGGTACTCTTTACATCCTACGTACAAGAATTTGTTTACTGCTGATAACAACCTAAACAATCCCGAGTTGATCATGCCTATCGCATACGATCTGGTAAACACCCAAAACTATGGTGGTACTACATTCATTATTAACAGCTCAGTAAGCGGCACCGAGGGCCCGGCTAATTTTGGTGTTCCCGGTGGTGGCTGGAGCGGTAACCACACTTTACAGGTATTACCAAATTTATTTGGCGATTACAGCGGCGCTACAGACAAACGTGCGATGTTTTATACTGGCGGCAGTACTACCAAAAATACTACCGATCAGTCGACCTTTACATCGGGTTTTGCGGTTACCAAGTTTACTAACCTTACTTCGGCAGGTGCAACGTTGCCGGGTGCAAATACATTTTGCTCAACCGATTTCCCATTGTTCCGTTTAGGCGAGATCTATCTTAACTATGCTGAAGCCGTTTTACGCGGTGGTACAGGTGGCAGCACTGCACAGGCGCTTATTTACTTTAACCTGCTGCGGACACGCGCCTATGGTAATGCATCTGGTAATGTAGCCAGTATTGTTTTAAGTGATGTTTTAAACGAACGTATGAAAGAAATGTATTGGGAAGCTACCCGCCGTACAGATTTGATCCGTTTCGGAATGTTTACCGGCGGCAGTTATTTATGGCCGTTTAAGGGCGGCGTACTTGCAGGTACTTCAATTGCTGATTACCGTTCATTGTATCCGTTACCTGCATCAGACGTAACGGCAAACCCGAATTTGGTACAAAACCCAGGCTATTAATTAAAAAAAAATTATTGATATGAAATCATTATTAAATCAATTATTGGCGTTAAGTTGTGTCTCACTGCTTATACTATCGTCATCGTGTAAAAAGAACGACTCGGTATTAACGGCTACAAGCGGTACGCCGGGTGTGCTCAGCGCATCAGCAACTACTTTGGTGTTGAATAACGCCAAGCTTACCGATCCTACTATCGTAGAAACCTTTACCCTCGTACAACCAAACTTTGGCTACAACGCAGCAATCAGCAATACTTTGCAAATTGATGCGCCAAGTGATAATTGGGCAAACCCATACACGGTATCTATGGCTCCGGATGTATTTACCCAGGGCTTTAATACCAACGATTTTAATAACATTTTGTTAAAGGCAGGTATGAAAGGTAATGTTACAGCTACAGTTAACATTCGGGTAAAAAGCTCAATTAGTGCAACTACCTTTGTGTACAGTAATGTACTTGCCCTTACAGTTACGCCGTTCAACTTAAAATCGTGGTTATATGTACCGGGTGCCTATGAGGGCTGGAGCAACCCCGGACCGCAGGAGGATAGCTTGTATTCGGCAACCGGAAACGGTATTTATGTAGGGATCATCAACTTTACCGCGGGCAATAACCAATTTTTGGTTACACCTAAAAAGAACTGGGATAACAAATATGCTACTAACGACGCTGCAAGCACTTCGGGTACCTCGTCAAACTACTCGGTGACTTATAACGGCTCAAATAATTTTTATGCGCCGGCAACAGCAGGTTATTACCTGGTAACTTTAAACACTAATAACAATACCATGTCGATAGTGCCGGCAAACTTTTATAGCATTATTGGTGATGCAGCGCAAGGCTGGGGTACTGATGTTGCTATGAAATATGTTAACGATGGCAACGGCAACTGGGTAGCAACCCCACCGTTAGTTTCTACAGGCCAATTTAAAGTAAGGCAAAATAACGACTGGACTTATAGTTGGGGTATACCTAAATCTGGCTCAGCAGGGTTTGGCGTAGCTAATACACTGAACGATACAAGCAACGATAACATACCGGTTGCTGTTAATGGTAATTACCTGGTAACATTTAATTCGCCGGCTGCAACATTCGGCACTGTACCTGCTGTTACTACTACTTACAGTTCGGTAAAACAATAAATTTTTAACTGACCTCAATTGACCTGCCTGCCCTTCGGGGCGGGTGGGTTATTAACACCCTTATAATTGTATTGATTAGTTTCTATTGTACTTTTAAATGTTCAGCAACATAAATCAATTCATTTATAAAACACCGAATAATATGAATATCCGCTTCTGCTTCGTAGTGCTATCATTCTTAATTGCAACACCTTATTTACTAAAGGCCCAGGTTAACCCGGTTAAAAGTATAGGCAACGTAAAAAGTGTTAACATCAAAGGCCAGCAGGTTAGTATTGTTACCGATAATGCCAATGTAGAAGTTACGGTTTATAATACCAATGTGGTACGTGTACGGATAGATAAGCAGGTTTTAAACCCCGATTTTTCGTACGCGGTAATTGCACAACCTGAACCGACTAAGGTAAATATTGGCCAGGATGCTGGTAATATCAACATCATAACCGATTCGCTCAAAGTTCGCATTGCTAAAGCACCTTTTGCAGTTGCATTCTACAATAGCAATGGCGAAGTAATTAGCCAGGACGAAGCAGGTTTAACCACATCGTGGGTAAACGAATCAGTTATCACCTACAAAAAAATGCAGGATGGCGAACGTTTTATAGGTCTGGGCGAAAAGACGGGTCCATTAGATCGTAAAGGCAGCGGCTACACCAATTGGAATACTGATGCTTTTGGCTATTCGACGGGGCAAGATCCCATCTATTCTACTATTCCGTTTTATATCGGCATCCATCACAACATCAACTACGGTATTTTTTTGGATAATACCTATCAAACCGATTTTAACTTCGGCGCCAGCAATAACCGCTTTTCTTCGTTCGGCGCACGCGGCGGCGAGATGAATTATTACCTCATCTATCACAAACACATAGCCGATATCATTACGGCTTATACAGCCCTAACAGGCCGCATGAAAATGCCCCCGCTGTGGAGCCTTGGCTACCAGCAAAACCGTTACAGCTATTACCCCGAAACCGAAGTTTTCAGGATCGCACAAACCTTAAGAGAGAAAAAAATTCCGGCAGATGGTATCACACTCGATATCCACTACATGGATCATTATAAGGTATTTACCTGGGATAAAAACCGTTTCCCAAATCCCAAGGCGATGACGGACAAGCTCAAAGATATGGGCTTTAAGTTGACAGTAATTGTCGATCCTGGTGTAAAGGTTGAAAAAGGCTACGGGGTTTATGAGCGCGGTATAGCTAACGATATTTTTGCCAAGTATCCCGATGGCACTAACTACAGCGGAGAAGTATGGCCGGGCTGGTGCCATTTCCCCGATTTTACAAACCCTAAGGCACGGATCTGGTGGGGTACCGAAATGAAAAAATACGGCGACGATGGCATTAGCGGCATCTGGAACGATATGAACGAGATTGCCACCTGGGGCCAAAAAATACCCGATAATGTTTTGTTCGATTATGACGGGCACAAAGCATCGCACCTGCAAACACACGATGTTTACGCTATGCAAATGGCACGCGCAAGTTATGAAGGGGCAAAGGCAGCATTTAACAAACGCCCGTTTGTATTAACCCGGGCAGGCTATGCAGGTTTTCAACGATACTCGGCCATCTGGACGGGCGATAATCGCTCCGAAGACAGCCATATGCTGGCCGGCGTAAGGTTATTAAACAGTTTAGGTTTAAGCGGCGTTGCCTTTACAGGGATGGATATCGGCGGTTTTACCGGGGGCGCGACACCATCGTTGTTTGCCCGGTGGATGCAGATCGGCGCGTTTAATCCTTACTTCCGCAACCACACCGCGGTTAACACCAAATCAGCCGAGCCATGGACGTTCGGCGAAGAAGTATTGGAGATTTCACGCAACTACATCAGCCTGCGTTACAAATTAATGCCTTACCTGTATTCGTCGTTTTATGAAGCTACCCAAAACGGGCTGCCGTTAATGCGTTCGCTGGCTATTGATTATACGTTTGATAAAAATGTATACGATGGACAGTTTGATACGCAATATATCTTTGGCAGTGCATTTTTGGTTGCGCCATTTGAGGGTGACGCCAAATTTGGCAAAGTGTACTTCCCGCAAGGTAAATGGTACGACTTATACACCGGCGAAGTACAAAACGGTAACCAGCAAAAGATCATCCAGCTAAGCCAGCGCAAATTGCCGGTTTATGTAAAACAAAGCAGTATTATCCCAATGCAGTCACTGGTGCAAACAACCGCCCAAAAGCCGACCGATACTCTAACGATACATATTTACCAGGGCGATGTGAACAACAAATTTGTGTATTACGAAGATGATGGCGAAAGCTATAATTACGAAAACGGCGCATTTTATAAGCGTGTCATAGCGTACGATGCTGCTCATCAAACCATCACTTTTAATAAAGCCGAAGGATCGTTAGGGTCAAAATTCAATACCATAAAATTGATGCTGCATGGCTTTGCCAATACATCGGTAAAATTGAATGGCAAACAAGCCAATCTGAACGATGATTTTTCGGCATTGCTGAACCCGCTTTCAAAATTCGACCCGCAGGGTTCTGAGAACACGACCGAAGGTGAAAAAGTAAAAAGTGTCATAGTTAAAAACGATAGTAACCAATTTACGCTGGCTTATTAATAACCCAAATATGAAGTTTAGAATAGCACTTACTTTCTTTTTTCTTTTTGTGACAGGTGCTGTATCTGCACAGATGCCTGATCTGGAAAGGATTGAACCTGCTTTTTGGTGGGTTGGGATGAAGAACCCTAAACTTCAATTGATCGTGCATGGTAAAGATATTGCCACCCGTTCGGTAAAAATGAGTTACCCTGGCGTGCGCTTAGTGAAAGTAAACAAAGTCGAGAACCCAAACTACCTGTTTTTAGATCTCGAAATATCGGCGCAAGCCAAAGCAGGCAGTTTTACTATCGCTTTTGATAAAGCAGGAAGTAAACCAATTCTATACAAATATACGCTCAATAACCGCGACCGTTCAGCTAATCGCGCACAGGGCGTAACCAGTAAGGATGTAATTTATCTGCTGATGCCTGATCGGTTTTCGAACGGTGATGCATCGAACGATTCATTTGCTAATCTGCGCGAAAAAGGCGTTCACCGGGATTCGATGTATTCTCGTCACGGTGGCGATATTCAGGGCCTGATGAACCATCTGGATTACCTGAAAGATCTCGGCATAACCACGATATGGATGACTCCTGAGGTTGAGAACGATGAACCTCATGCATCATACCATGGTTATGCCGTTACCAACCATTACGTAACCGATCCACGGTATGGTACTAATGAGCTTTATAAAGCTTATGTAGAAAAATGCCACAGCATGGGACTGAAAGTAATTAAAGACCTGGTGCACAACCATGCTGGTACCGAAGGCTGGACGATACAGGATATGCCCATGAAAAGTTGGGTACATCAATGGCCCCAATACACCAACTCGAACTTTAGGTATGGTGCCGTAACCGACCCGAACGCACCGCAAAGTGACCGCAAGCAAATGCTCGATGGCTGGTTTGACCGCCGCATGGCCGATATGAACGAGAACAACCCATACGTTCAGAATTACCTTACTCAAAACCATATCTGGTGGATAGAATATGCCGGTGTGGATGGTTTCCGTTTAGATACCTATCCATATAACGACCCGGCTTATATGGCTGATTGGGCACAAAAAGTAAAAGCCGAGTTTCCGCACTTTTCCATTTTTGGCGAGGTGCTGGATAACCAGGTAGCCAATGAAGCATATTTTATGCAGGGCAATACGGTAAACCGGGGCTTCGACACACACCTCCCCGGTATTACCGATGCCGCGTTGAAAGACGCTATTAACGAAGCGCTGAACGGCAAAGAAAGCTGGGATGGCGGGGTGAACAAGCTTTACGAAACCCTCGCACAGGATTTTATGTACCAGGATCCGACACGTAACTGCATTTTTCTGGATAACCACGATATGAGCCGGTTTTATTCGGTAGTGGGCCTTGACTTTAATAAATACAAAGCGGGCATGGCCATATTATTGACGATGCGCGGTATACCGCAGTTGTACTACGGCGATGAGATATTGATGGCCGGAGAATCGCACCCCGATGGTTTGGTACGATCGGATTTTGCGGGTGGCTGGCCGGGCGATAAGGCAAACAAATTTACAGCCGAAGGCCGCACAGCTAAAGAGAACGAAGCCTTTAATTACGTGCGCACGCTGATCAGGTATCGCGACAATACGCCGGCTTTACAAACCGGTAAACTAATGCAGTATATCCCGCAAAGAGGTGTGTATGTATACTTCAGGTACGATGCGCAGAAAACCGTTATGATGATCTATAACAGCGACATCAAAGATAAAGACCTAAAGACCGACCGCTTTACAGAGCGTATGAACGGCTATAAAACAGCTACCAATATTGTAACTAACGAGACATTGAACGACATCAGTACCTTGACCATACCGGCTAAATCAACGCTGGTGCTCGAACTTAAAAAGTAAAGGCGCCGGTATTATAAAACTAAACTATTAACACCGTGAGAAAAGTTGTAGAAAGACCCAGGCTTACTTTTTGGCAGATATTCAATATGAGCTTTGGCTTTTTGGGTATTCAGTTTGGCTTTGCCCTGCAAAACGGCAATGCATCGCGTATACTTCAAACTTTTGGCGCCGATGTTGAACACCTTTCGTTATTTTGGTTAGCCGCGCCTATTACAGGCATGATCGTTCAGCCATTAATTGGTCATTACAGCGACCATACCTGGAACAGGCTGGGCCGGCGCAAACCCTATTTTTTAACCGGGGGTTTACTGGCGGCAATTGCGTTGATATTTATGCCAAACTCATCCATGCTATTATTCCTGCCGCCCGTTATGGTTGGCGCAGGCATGCTCATGATCATGGATGCATCGTTCAACGTGGCTATGGAGCCGTTTAGGGCCCTTATCGCGGATAACCTTCCTGATTCGCAACGCGGCCTTGGCTTTTCGGTACAAACATTCTTAATAGGCTTAGGTGCCGTGTTGGGATCGTGGCTGCCTTATATTTTTTCGGAATACCTAGGGATATCTAAAACAGCTGCACAGGGCCATATTCCTAATAATGTGCTATTCTCGTTTTATATCGGGGCTATAGTGATGATAGGTAGTCTCATTTATACCGTTGTTACCACTAAAGAATACTCGCCCGAAGAATATGCGACCTTCCATGCAGAAGAGCCGGAAGAAAAATCGCACGGTGTTACAACCATTTTTAAAGACTTTGCCAATATGCCCAAAACCATGATGCAGTTGGGCCTGGTTCAGTTTTTCTCATGGTTTGCGCTATTCTCTATGTGGGTGTTTACTGCTCCGGCGGTGGCGCAACATATTTACCATGTGCTGCCTGGCGATACTTCTTCTGTAGCTTTTGCCAAATCGGGCAACTGGGTTAGTTTTTGCTTTGGCATCTACAACGGCGTATCAGCAATATACGCGTTAGTGTTACCCTCGATAGCACGGGCGACCAGCCGCAAAATAGCCCACGCGTTTTCGCTCGTAGCTGGTGGCATCGGCCTATTGTCGATATTTTTTGTACAAAATCCTAATATGCTTATCCTATCCATGGTGGGCATTGGTTTAGCCTGGGGAAGTATTTTGGCTATGCCTTATGCTATCCTTTCGGGATCGATCCCGGCTAAAAAAATGGGGGTATACATGGGTATTTTCAACTTTTTTATCACGTTCCCACAAATTGTTAATGGACTTTTCGGCGGATGGATAGTTAAAAACCTGTTTGGCAACCAGGCCATATACGCGGTGGTGCTGGCAGGTATATTTATGCTTTGCGCGGCCGTATCTGTATTATATGTTCAGGATGGAAAGGATATCCGTTTTACCCCTCCAATATTAACACCTACAAATACCAAACAAACACCTCATGAAGAAGATAATATATTTGTTGCTGATAGCCACAACGTTAATTAGCGGTTGCAGTAAAAAGAACGATCCCGGTACCGATAATGGCGGCGGTGGTGGCACTCCGGTGGTTAATGGTAAACCTTTACCCGCCGGTGCCAATGATGGCGTGACCTTTATAAACTCGGGCACCTCGGTTATATTTAACCTGTACGCGCCGGGTAAAACCACCGTAGGCCTAATAGGCGATTTTAACAACTGGACCGCTGTTAATATGAACCAAACGCCCGACGGTACCCGCTGGTGGGTACAGATAGATAATCTTGATCCTAATAAAGAATACTCGTACCAATACCTGGTTAACGGTACCTTAAAAGTTGCCGACCCTTACTGCGAAAAGATATTGGATCCCGCTAACGATGGCTATATCCCGTCGAGCGTGTATCCTAACTTAAAGGCTTACCCGACCGGGCAAAGCGGTATCGTAAGCGATTTTCAATATAACCAAACGGCCTACACCTGGAAGAGTAATACCTTTACCCGTCCCGACAAAAAGAACCTGGTGATCTATGAGTTGCACGTGCGTGATTTTGTTGGCACGCATAGCTACAAAACATTAAAAGATACCTTGAGCTACCTAAGTAACCTGGGCGTTAACGCTGTCGAGCTGATGCCGGTTAATGAATTTGAAGGAAATGATTCGTGGGGATATAACCCCGATTTCTATTTTGCGCCCGACAAATATTACGGTACCAAAAACGATCTGAAAGCCCTGATCGACGAATGCCACTCGCGCGGTATGGCCGTGATATTGGATATGGTATTGAACCATTCGTTCGGCTCATCGCCTATGGTACAATTGTATTTTAACAGCGCGACACAAAAACCTACCCCTGATAATCCCTGGTTTAACGTTGATCCGACACATCCGGATAATGTGGGGTATGATTTTAATCACGAAAGTGCGGCAACAAAATACTTTGCCAAGAATGTTATGAAGTTTTGGATGACCGAGTATAAAATTGATGGTTACCGCTTCGACCTGGCCAAAGGCTTTACAGAAACCGTTACAACCACCGAGGCCGCATGGGGTGTTTACGATGCCAGCCGGGTAGCTATCTGGAAAGATTACAACAGCTTTATCAAGAGCGTCGATCCCAATAATTTTTATGTGATACTGGAAAATTTCGCGTCGGATCAGGAAGAGAAAGAAGAGTCGGACCAGGGCATGATGCACTGGAACAACATGAACTATAATTTTAACGAGGCGACGATGGGGTACGTGGGTACTTCGGATCTGTCCGGTTTATTTTTTACAACGCATACTTTTACCGCGCCCGATTACCTGGTGGGTTATATGGAGAGCCATGATGAAGAGCGGATCCAGTTTAAGAATGAGAACTATGGTAATTCGAGTGGCAGTTACAATGTTAAAGACCTGGTAACCGGGCTTAAACGAGATGAGGCCGCGGCAGCTTTTATGCTTTGTACGCCCGGCCCTAAAATGATATGGGAGTTTGGAGAACGGGGTTACGATATCAGTATTAACAATACCAGTCGCTTGAGTGATAAACCCCCGCACTGGGAATATATGAACGACCCTTTGCGCAAAGGTTTGTATAACGCTTATGCAAAATTGATCAGGATGAAGATCAATAACCCGGTATTTACAACATCAAGTGTGCTTTATAACGCTGCCGGTGCTATTAAATCAATAGCTTTGACGGGCACCAACGTAAATGTGATGATGGTGGCAAATTTTGATGTGGTAACACAAACATCGGCGGTGGCTTTCCCATCGATGGGCACTTATTACGATTATTATACCGGTACCCCAATTAGTGTAAACACTGCTTTTACCAATGTAACACTGGTGCCGGGCGAGTATCATATTTACAGCACTGTAGCGTTAAAATAAATTATAATGGCCATTTTTAAACCGGTTTTAATTTTAGCTTATTTGAATTTATTTCTCTTACCCTTTAGTAGCAGAACCGATGTTCAGGAAGTGCCGGTTTACAATGGTGCCGATCTGGGTGTAAATTATACTCCCGCCGGAACTACGTTTAAGGTTTGGGCGCCCGACGCTGATGAGGTACGATTAAGGTTATATGATGCAGGCGAAGGTGGACACGCGACATTTGACGAAGGCCTAACCAGGAACGAGGGAGGTGTTTGGGTAATCGCGGTGACAAACGATATTAAAAACAAATACTACACTTTCCAGGTAAAGCAAAACGGCATTCTGTTGCAGGAAGCGCCCGATATTTATGCCAAAGCTGTTGGTGTGAATGGTAGGCGCGGTATGGTGGTCGACTTAAAAGCGACTAACCCCGCCGGTTGGGAAAGCGATAAAAAGCCTCTCCAAAAAAACTTTACCGACGCCGTAATCTACGAAACGCATATACGTGATATTTCGGTGAGTGATAACTCGGGCATTGTACATAAGGGTAAGTTTTTGGGCCTGGCCGAAACCGGCACAAAAAACACAGCAGGGCAATCGACAGGGTTAGATCATCTAAAAGAGCTGGGTGTAACGCATGTGCATCTGCTGCCATCGTTTGATTACAATACCGTTGATGAAACGAAACTTAACGAAAAGCAATATAACTGGGGTTACGATCCTTTAAATTATAATGTGCCGGAAGGCAGTTATTCAACCAACCCTTATGATGGCAATGTGCGGATAAAAGAGTTTAAGCAAATGGTGCAGACTCTGCATACTAACGGACTGCGGGTGATATTGGATGTGGTATATAACCACACCAGCGATGCCGAACACTCCAACTTTAACCAGTTTGCACCGGGATATTTTTATAGGATGAACGCCGATGGCACGTACTCGAACGGCACGGGCTGCGGTAACGAAACAGCTTCTGAAAAGCAGATGATGCGCAATTTTATGGTGCAGTCGGTAGTCTATTGGGCAAAAGAATACCATTTGGATGGCTTTAGGTTCGACCTCATGGGCGTACACGACATCGAAACTATGAACGCTATAAGTGATGCCCTGCATAAGATCGATCCCACCATATTTATTTATGGCGAAGGCTGGACGGCCGGTAACACGCCGCTACCCGAACAGCAACGCGCGATTAAAAAGAATACTTACCAATTACACCAGATAGCCGCTTTTGACGACGACATGCGTGATGGTTTAAAAGGCGGCTGGAGCGATGTAAAAGCTAAAGGTTTTGTGAGCGGAGCACCCGGCAATGCCGAATCGGTAAAGTTTGGTATTGTGGCGGCAACATCGCATCCGCAGGTTAACTACCAGGCGGTTAATTATTCAAAAAGCCCGTGGGCGGCGCAGCCGTATCAGTGTATCAACTATGTATCATGCCACGATGATAATACGCTGTTCGATCGCCTGAAGATATCCAACCCGAACGCTACAGAAGATGAACTGATCCGAATGGATAAGCTGAGCAATGCTGTAGTTTTAACCTCGCAGGGCGTATTCTTTCTACATTCGGGAGCGGAGCTTTTGCGTAGTAAGCAGGGTGTAGCCAACTCGTACAATTCACCCGATGCGATAAACGAGATAGACTGGAGCCGTAAAACAAAATACGAAGCTGTATTTAACTATTACAAGCAAATGATTTGGCTCCGCCGCAACCATCCGGCTTTCAGGATGCCGAGTACGCAAATGATCTCAAAACACCTGTCGTTTACAGATACGGCCGATCCTTGTCTGATCGTTTATCAGATAAAAGGCAACGCCAACGGCGATCAATGGAAAAACATATTGGTTGTTATTAACGGCAACACAGCATCCCGTAAGGTAAAACTACCGCAAGGCAACTGGACGCTGGTTGGAGATGAAAACAAGGTGGACGAAAAAGGTATTCGTACAGGTATTGTAAACGATTTAAACATTCAGGCTACCGCTTTGTATATTTTACATGATTGATCTGTTTATGAAAAGGGCTTCACTGTTATTAGTTTTGGCAATACTGCTATCAGTAGCAAGTTGTGGCAAGGGTGGTGGTAGCGGCGATAACGGCGGTACCACTACAACTACAATAGGTTTGCCTGTAACTTTTGCCAAAGGTGCCGACGTGAGCTGGCTGACGCAGATGGAAAGCAGCGGCTATAAGTTTTACAACAGCGGAGGTACCCAACAGGATTGCCTGCAGATATTAAAAGATAAAGGCATCAACTCCATTAGGTTGAGGATTTGGGTTAACCCATCCGATGGTTGGTGCAACAAAGCCGATGTTTTAGCCAAGGCTATACGCGCTAAAAATATGGGGATGCGCATCATGATCGATTTTCATTACAGCGATAGCTGGGCCGACCCGGGTAAACAAACCAAGCCTGCCGCATGGGTAGGGCAGGACATTAACGCCTTAAAAACATCCGTATACAACCATACACTTGATGTCTTAAATACGCTAAAAGCAAACAGCATTACCCCCGAATGGGTACAGGTTGGCAACGAAACCAACGATGGGATGCTTTGGGAAGAAGGGCGGGCCTCAAAATCAATGGCAAACTTTACAGCTCTCGTCAATAGCGGCTATAACGCTGTTAAAGCTGTTAGTACGAGTATTAAAGTCATTGTGCATATTTCTAACGGGTACGATAATAGTTTGTTCCGCTGGATGTTTGATGGGTTAAAGGCTAACAATGCCAATTATGATATTATCGGCATGTCGTTATACCCGTCGACCACAAACTGGGCCGACCTGGATAACCAATGCCTTGTTAACATGAACGATATGGTTGCCCGTTATGGCAAACCCGTGATGATTGTAGAAGTGGGGATGGATGTCAACTCGCCTTCGGTTGCTAATTCTTTTCTGAAAGACATCATCACCAAAACCAATTCGGTTAGCGGTGGCAACGGGTTAGGTGTATTTTACTGGGAGCCCGAATGCTATAACTGGCAAAGCTATTCGTTGGGCGCGTTCGATAACTCGGGCAAACCTACAAGCGCCATGGATGCCTTTCTGATCAATTAATCACTTAGTCAGTCTTCATTCAAATCCTTTTCTGTGGGATTGAGCGTATACTCAAAGTTTTCGTGGTTGTTGTGAAAGATGAATTTCAATCTTTCGGGAGGCGCATCAATATCCAGTGAAAGCGCACCGATCACCTCGGGCAGATTGTCTCGGATCAGTTTCAGATCGGTCACATTTGGCATCGTGATCAAAATATCATCGCCTTGTTCGGTTATTTCCCAATGTTTGAGGTTGGCCGCCCTTAAAACCTGCAACCATTTTTGCTGATAAATATTCATGTCACTTTATTAATTAAAACCTGTTTATTAAAGGATTAGAAGAAAAAATGGTTTTTGTTATTTGAAATTTATAGCTTTAATTAATCAAAACCAAAACCTATGAATCGTCAAATTATTTATCCTAATCCGGATAACAACCTCGAAAGAACCCGCTGGTATATGGGTGGCTTTTTAACCTTTATTGCCACCGCTAAAGATACCGCCGGTAAATTTGCCTTGATAGAAACTATTATGCGCAAGGGCCTGGAGCCGCCGGCGCACACGCATACCCGCGAAGATGAAGGCTTTTATGTTTTAGAAGGCGAAATACTATTTACCGTCGGCGAAAAGCAAACATTGGCAAAAGCAGGCGATTATGTTTACCTACCCAAAAACATCCCGCATAGTTTTAAGATCCAAACCGACACTACAAAATTTCTTTTACAGATAACGCCAGCTGGTTTGGAAGAGATGTTTATTACGGTAAGCCGCCCAGCCGAAAAACTGGAACTGCCCCCTCCGCCATCTGGTCCTCCGAGCCCGGATTTTATCAAATTTATGGGCGAGCTGACCATTAAATACGGTTTGCAAAACCTTGACCATACACAGGTTAAGGCGGCCAACGTTTAGTGAGAAACATAAAAGCCATCCCTGCAGGGATGGCTTTTATTATATCAGAACAGGTTATTTATCAACCAGTCCGCGTTTAACCAATAACCCGTGGATGTTAGGTGCATGCCCGCGGAAATCGGCAAACATTTTATTGTAGTCTTCGGTGTTGCCGCGTGACAGGATCATATCGCGGAAACGCTGGCCGTTTTTACGGGTTAAGCCACCATTTTCGGTAAACCAGGCAAAGGCGTCGTCGTCGAGCATTTCGGTCCATAGGTAAGCGTAATAACCTGCGGCGTAGCCATTGCTCCAGATGTGTAAAAAGTAGCTCGAGCGGTAGCGGGTTGGCACCTGCGGCATATCCAGATGGGTGTTATGTAAGGCTTGTGCCTCAAATTTATCTACGTCCTGCAAAGGAGCATTTGCGCCCAGAGTGTGCCATTGCATGTCGAGGTCAGCGGCGGCTAAAAGTTCAGTTAGGGCATAGCCTTGATTGAAAGTACCTGCCTTTTTAATTTTATCAACCAGTTGCTGTGGCATTGGCTGGCCGGTTTTATAGTGGATAGCATAATGTTTGAACACCTGCGGATCTATCGCCCAATGCTCGTTAAACTGCGATGGAAATTCCACAAAATCGCGGGCGGTATTGCTGCCCGAAATGCTTGGATATTGCTGGTTTGCAAAAAAACCGTGCAAGGCGTGCCCAAATTCGTGGAACATGGTAGTTACATCATCAAAACTAATTAATGCCGGTTGGCCGGGAGCAGGTTTAGTAAAGTTGCAAACATTATAGATCACCGGTTTTTGGCTCAATAGTTTTGATTGATCGACCATGTTGCTCATCCAGGCGCCACCCGATTTGTTATCGCGTTTAAAATAATCGCAATAGAAAATACCAATTTGGCTGCCGTCCTGATCGATCACATCAAATACACGCACGTCCGACTGGTAAACAGGGATATCCTTGCGCTCTTTAAATGTCAAACCATACAGCTGATTAGCGGCATAAAACACGCCGTTTTGTAATACATTATTGAGCTCGAAATAGGGCTTTATCTCGTTCTCATCTAAATTGAATTTAGCTTTACGCACTTGCTCGGCATAAAAGTTCCAATCGTAAGGCTCCAGTTTAAAGCCACCCTTTTGCTGGTCGATCAGTGCTTGTATATCGGCAGCTTCGCGGCCTGCTTTTGCAGTTGCAGGGCCAACCAATTGGCTCACAAATTTTTCGACAGCTTCCGGGGTTTTAGCCATTTGGTCCCGTAGTTTCCAGGCAGCATAATTGGCAAAGCCTAATAGTTTGGCTTGCTGGGTGCGGATCTGTGCTATCCGTGCGATGGTTGCGCGGGTATCGTTGGTGTCGCTTTTTTCGGCACGGGTGTACGATGCTTCGAAGAGTTTTTTGCGGGTTTCGCGGTTGCTTAAGGATTGCAGGCTTGGTTGTTGGGTAGTATTCTGCAAGGGGATTAACCATTTGCCCTCCAATTTATTTGCTTTAGCAGCCTGCGCAGCTGCGTCAAGCGCGCCTGGTGAAAGCCCGGCCAGTTCGGCTTTGTCGCTTACTACCAGTCCGCCAGCTTTAGCAGCGCCTAACAGTTTGTTGGTGAATTTAGCTTCGAGTGTAGCATCTTCGGCATTTAGTTTTTTTAATGCTTCTTTATCCGCGTCGTTCAGATTCGCTCCGGCCAGAGTGAATTTCTGATAGTAGAACTCCAGCAGGCGCTTTGATTCGGGATCTAGTTTCAGGGTGTCGCGTTGTTTGTAGATCGTTTCAACGCGTTTAAATAGCTTGCTATCTAAAAAAATGGCGTCCTGATTGGCGGCAAGTTTCGGTGCCTCTTCTTCCTGCACTTTCTGCAGGGTTGGATTGGTGTTGGCACCGGTTAATACATTAAAAACATAATTAACACGGGTTAAAAGCTGGCCGCTTTTTTCAAGTTCGACTAAAGTATTTGCGAAGGTAGGCGCATCCGGATTGTTAGCTATTTTTTGTACTTCTGCCAGGCGCTGTTTCATGCCTTCTTCCATAGCGGGTTTAAAATGGGCATCCTTAATTTTATCAAACGGTGGCGCCTGGAAGGGTAAGTTGCTCGCTTGCATTAATGGATTATTGGCAAGGCTATCGGCCCCGCCGCCTGATTGTGTACCGCCCCCGCAAGAGGCTAAAGCTGTTGCCATAGCAATTAATGGTAAAAAACGCAGTTGTTTCATGCTTTTGATTAGATGAGTTGAATAAATAATGGGTCAGGTTTAAAAATTAAAAGTACGAACATTCATCTGCGAAAGCAACATACCCAAATTTTGAAACAAAGGTCTGCATGTCAGCACAGTGTACAGAAATGCCCCCATTGTCACTTGATATTAACATTTAAACATTTTATGCAAACAACTTATAATGAGTATTGTAAAACTAATTTATAAAACTTACCTTTGCACCTCGAAACAATATTGGCTCAAAATGCGTTATAGCACCAGAATCAATAAAATTTGTAGAGGGTTGTGGCTATCAGTTTGCACCAATTACTTATCAGTATTGTGTCATAATACAATGAGGGTATAGTCAGATAACAATTTGCAAATAATTTATTTCGTTAATAGATATATCACGAAAGTAATTGACTACATTGTACAGCATTCATAACTGAATGTATTAATTCACCAGATTTCAAAAATGAGACAACTCAAAATTTCCCAATCCATTACTAACCGCGAATCTCAGTCGCTTGATAAATATTTGACCGAGATTGGCAAAGTAGATCTGATAACCGCTGATGAAGAGGTTATACTGGCACAAAAAATACGGGAGGGAGACCAGGCGGCTTTAGAGCGCTTAACCAAAACCAATTTGCGTTTTGTTGTATCGGTAGCTAAACAATATCAAAACCAGGGCCTAACCCTTGGCGACTTAATAAACGAAGGTAACCTGGGTTTAATTAAAGCGGCTAAACGCTTTGACGAAACCAAAGGCTTTAAATTTATATCGTACGCCGTATGGTGGATCCGCCAGTCTATCTTATCTGCCGTTGCAGAGCAATCGCGTATAGTGCGTTTGCCGTTGAACCAGATCGGATCATTAAATAAAATACGCCAGGCTTTTTCTAAACTGGAGCAACAATATGAGCGCGAGCCGTCACAAGCCGAATTAGCTGATATTTTAGAAACAACAGAAGAAAAAATTTGCGATTCGTTAAGTAACTCGGGCCGTCACGTATCGATGGATGCACCGTTTGTACAGGGCGAAGAGAATACCTTGCTTGATGTTTTACAAAACAACGAGCCTACTACCGATGACTTTTTGATGGAAGAATCGCTTTCGCAAGAGATCATGCGGTCGTTAGTAACATTAGCCGAGCGCGAACGCGAGGTTATCGTATTGTTCTTTGGCTTAGGTAACAACTACCCGTTATCTTTAGAAGAGATAGGCGAGAAATATAACCTAACACGTGAACGTGTTCGCCAGATAAAAGATAAAGCTTTGCAGCGCTTGCGCCATACTTCGCGCAGCAACCTGTTGCAATCATACTTGTAACACATAGTCATAATGATTTAGAAAAGCCTTCCGGAAAACCGGAGGGCTTTTTTGTTAGGTGATCTTATATACCGATTGGTATATTTTGTGTTAAAAAATCTTCAGTACAACTCAAAAAGTACAATTTTATTCGCATATATTATCTTGTTTTGTTAAACTATTGATAGTGATATGGGTCAAAACATTGAAAGATCGTTAAAAAAATATATGATTGTTTGATGTAAATTTAATCTTTGTAAAAATTATCGTATTATATTGCTATAAATTCAAAAATTAAATTAATTTGTTGATAATTATATAATGTATTATCTTTGCTATTGAAATTAATTTATTAAAACAACTAAATCATTGTCATTATGAAAAAAGTATTAATACTAATTTCTATCTTCTCATTAGGATTTGGATTTTATGCTAAGGCGCAATATATAGGTACAGGTGATCTGCCTGCCGACATCACCCAGGACTTTTCGACTAAGTATCCAAACATGACCAAGGTAGATTGGGAAAAAGACGGTAAACATTACAAAGCAACTTTTAATGTTGACCAATGGGCGCATCAACTGGTTTACGACCAAAACGGAAAAATGATATCGCAACAATTTGGTTTGCCGGTATCAAACCTGCCCGCCGATGTATTCGACGGATTGAAAAAGAATTTTCCGGAGTTGAAGATAGCAGAAGCTAATCAGGTTGAAGAAAAAGGTAAAGTATCCTATAAGCTTAGCTTAACCGACGAAGGCAACGGTACCGAAAAAGTTATCATGGCGCCAGACGGCCGCGTGATCAGAACAATAATTGATCAGGAATAAAACAAAATTAGTTAACGACTTGTAAATTAAAGTCCTGCTTGTAAAAGCAGGACTTTTTTTATTTGTATAATCTGATACAATTTGTGTAATATTATACGTTATACGTAAACTGCTGTTGAGCCCATCAGGATAAGTAATTTAATTTTTTGATGAATGAATAAATATATACTCTTATTCATCGCGTTTTTCACCCTCAGGGCCACAGCACAGAACTGCCCGCCTAATATTGGATTCGAAGAAGGCAACTTTACCAATTGGGATTGTTCTGCGGGTACGGTAGATCAAAACGGCGTATTGCATCTAAATGCAACCGGGCCGGTTGCCGGACGGCATTCCATGTATTTTAAAAATGGTAATCCCGGCATTGATGCTTATGGCGGATTTTCGCGCATATGCCCCAATGGCAGCAACTATTCGATACAGCTAGGTAATTCGGATGTACCATCGATAGCCGAGCGCATTTCCTATACCTTTACTGTTCCGGCCAACCAGTCGGATTATACAATTTTTTATAATTATGCCTGCGTACTGCAGGACCCTGCCCCCGGTGGTACAAACCACACTACTGAACAAAAACCGCTGTTTTCGGCGCAGATATATGATGTGGCAACCGGTCAATATATTGCTTGCGCGTCTTTTTCGTATAACGCGGGCTCGGCATTGCCGGGATTTAAGCAGTCGCTTTTTAACAATAGTAAAGGCATTGTTTATTATAAGGATTGGACGCCGGCCAGTATAAACCTGCGCGGGTACGGTGGCCGGGTAATGAGGCTTGAGTTTACCGCGCGTTGCTGTACACCGGGAGGGCATTTTGGTTACGCATACCTGGATGTTAACGAAGGCTGTAGTTCGGCTATTACAGGTAACGCGTTTTGTACTAATGAGAAGTCGCTAAAACTCTACTCTCCGGCTGGCTTCGATCAATATTATTGGTATAATGAAGATTATACCAAATTGCTTGGTACACAATATAGTTTAACGATAACGCCGCCACCCACAGATCAAACCAAATACAACCTCATTATTGTGCCATTTGCCGGTTTGGGCTGCCGCGATACATTGCATACAACGATTAACGCTATAAATGCCGAGTTTGATTTTAACCTGCCCGATTCGATAGCAATTTGCCCGGGCCAGGGAACGGTAGATATCACCAAATCATCGGTCACGCGGGGTAGCAGTCCAAACTTAACTTATGCCTATTATAGCGATCCGGATGGGGTTAACTTTTTGCCAAACCCCACTTCGCTGGGGCCTGGTGTGTATTATGTTAAGGCCAGTAACCCCTTTGGTTGTTCTAATATTTTGCCTGTAAAGATTATTATCAGCAACCCTATTTTTAATCCGGTAAGGCCGGCGCCGGTTACTTATCCGGAGGGGATCGATCTTTCGGCTACTTTTACGGCCGATACCAGTTTAACGTACTCTTATTATAGCGACCCTTTAGCTACGGTGCCGTTAACAAATTATAAGGCACTGCACTACAGCGGCACGTATTACATTAAAGCAGTAAATAAGTTTGGATGCTCTACCATAAAAGCGATCACCGTAAGGGTTAATCCACCACCACCGCCAACCATTACAGCGCCGAATACTTTTACGCCTAACAACGATGGCGTTAACGACTTTTTTGGTGTAACGATAACAGGTTACGGAACATTTAAAGATCTGAAGATTTACAACCGGCAGGGCGCGCTTTTATTTACCAGCTACGATATCAATACGCTTTGGGATGGTAACTTTAAAGGAAAGCCTGTACCGCAGGGTACCTATTATTGGGTTTTAACTGCTGTTAATACCTATTTCCGAACTTCAATAAATACCTCCGGGTATATTGCCGTACTGAAATAGGATCGGTTAAACTTTGATAAATATTTTTCTATTGTACATGATCCAAAGGATGAGCATAAAAAACAAATTAAAGCAAATGGCCCATGCCAAAGATGCGTTGACCGGCGAAAAGTGTGGTTTAAAAACTGTTTGAAAAATATACTGGCTCAAGCTCAGCTTTTTGTCTGTTACATGTATAAAGCCAAGTGTACGCACCAGTAAGGCCGAAAAGCTGAATACAAAAATGGCGTTTACACCATATACCACAAAAGGCTTGGTAAGCTTATTATGCCCCTGCACATCAATTATCCAATAGCAAAAAGCCAGGCCTAAGGTTGCCAGGCCACCGGCATATAGCACATATGAGCTGCTCCAAAGGGCCTTATTAATGGGGAAGAACAGGTCCCATAGTAAGCCCAGCATAATCGCGCCAAGGCCGATACTGAACATCCACGATATTTTGGTTGCCTCGTCTCTGTCCTTACGTTTTAGCCAGGTGCCTATTAATATACCAAACAAGGTAGTGCCGCAGGCCGGTATGGTACCTAATAAACCTTCGGGATCCCAAACCTTTGATTCTTTCCATAGGTGGCTTTCGCCTATTAAAGTACGATCTATCCACGCACCCAAATTTGTTTCGGGTTGCAGGTTGGCAGGCCCGAAACCAGGTACAGGTACAAAGGTCATGATGAGGTAATAGGAAATTATAAATATCCAGAATAGCCATAACTGGGTTTTGCGTGTTGTGTTTAAATAAATGCTTGCGCAGATACCAAACACTATGCCGATGCGTACCAATACTCCGGGTATGCGTATAGTATGCAGGTTGATAAAATGGTGTTGCTCAAAATTGTAAAACGGGTATGCCGATAGTCCCCAGCCTAAGAGCATGATGATAATTGCGCGCCTAAAGACATTTAGCATCAGTTTTTTATGATTGGCCGGATCCGATTTTTTAGTTTCCATGGCGTATACGATAGAAACGCCAACGATGAAAAGAAAGAAAGGAAATATCAGGTCGGTAGGGGTGCAGCCGTTCCAGGCGGCGTGTTCCAGTGGAGCGTAAATATGTCCCCAATCGCCCGGGTTATTAACCAATACCATAGCCGCAACGGTTAGACCTCTAAAAAAATCAAGCGATAACAGCCGGTTGGGGGCCAGGTTTGCAGTCATATCAAAAGGTGATTTTTGGTTAAATAAAAATCCAAGATATAAAATAAATTACAAACCAGTTTAATGGCAAGATAAACTCACCATTAACCACTCCCGATTCACAATTTAGTATTTGTACCGTACAAAAGCCTCCATGGCTTCGTACTCGGCAAGGCCGAGTTTATCGTATTGCAAAGCGGTTTCTCGGTTGCGGTCTTCTGCACGCACCCAAAACTCGCGCGCATCCTCTCCCGGGAAAACGGGCCTGTCTTTTTGCGATTGGTGCTTGAAGATGGCATTTCGCTTGCGTTCAACCTCTTGCGGTGATAGCGGTACCGCCATTTCAATTTCGTGCACTTCAAACTCAAACCAGGCGCCACGGTATAGCCACAACCAGCAATCTTTAACCCAATCTTCCGTTTCTTTTAAACGGTTAAGGGCCGCCAGGATGATATTAAAACAAACCAGGTGAGTGCCATGCGGATCGGCAAAATCACCTGCTGCGAATATCTGCTGGGGCTTTATTTTTTGCAGCAATTCTATGGTCAGCTTAATATCGGCCTCGCCAACTGTATTTTTTTGGGTTTTGCCACTTTCGTAAAACGGAAGCGCCATAAAATGAATGTTTTTGTCTTCCAAACCGGCATATCGTGCTCCAGATATAGCTTCGCTTTTGCGGATAAAACCTTTTACATCGCGTACTTCTGGCGTATCAATCTCATTAGGTTGTTTGGTGGCAATAAAGTTGCGCATGTCTTCGTAGATCGATTTCAATTTGCTGTTATCTTCGCCGATGCTTTGGTTAAAATCGATAGCAAATTCCATATAACGGAGCACATCATCATCCCATACGGCAGTGTTGCCCGATGTTTGGTAGGCCACGTGTACATCGTGCCCCTGATCGACCAGGCGTATAAATGTTCCGCCCATTGAGATTACATCATCATCCGGGTGAGGTGAAAATATAACCGACCTTTTTTGCGCGGGATAGGCGCGCTCGGGTCTTTCGCTGTCATCGGCGTTGGGTTTACCGCCAGGCCAGCCGGTTATGGTGTGTTGTATCTTGTTGAAAATATCGATGTTGATGTTATAAACCGGGCCCTGTTCTACAGCTAACTGTGCCATACCATGGTTATTGTAGTCATCTTCGGTTAGTTTCAGTACCGGCTTGTTTACAGTTCCGGCCAGCCAGATAACCGCCTTTTTCTTTAACGAATCTTCCCAGATGCAATCTTTAACCAGCCATGGCGTATCAAAACGTGTTAACGATGACGCAGCTCCGGCATCAAGTACAAACTCAACATTTTCAGACAACTGCAAAAAGGTCGCAGGCACGTCGCCCGATATTTCTCCTTCAACGGCCTTTTTTATGATAGAAGCTTTTTTCTGGCTCCAGGCCATTAAAATAATTTCGCGGGCCTTAAAAATTGTGCCAATTCCCATGGTGATGGCTTTGGTTGGTACATTTGATTTGCCTCCAAAATCGCGCGAAGCATCGCTACGGGTCAGGTCGTCGAGTGTAACCAAGCGCGTACCAGAGTTCGGTGCCGAGCCGGGCTCGTTAAAGCCGATGTGACCGGTACGACCAATACCTAATATTTGCAGATCGAGGCCGCCGAGGCTATTTATCTTTTGCTCATAGTCGTAGCAAAAGGCCTGGATATATTCTTTTTTTAGATTGCCATCCGGTATGTGGATGTTGTTTTTGTTGATGTCGACATGGTTAAACAAGTTGTCGTTCATAAAGCTCACATAGCTTTGGGCGGCTTTGGGCTTCATGGGATAGTACTCGTCCAGGTTAAAGGTGATTACATTGCTAAAGCTCAAGCCTTCCTCTTTGTGCATTCTTACCAGCTCGGCATAAACTTTAAGCGGTGTAACACCAGTTGCCAGGCCTAACACCGCTTTTTCGCCTTTTTCCTTTTTAGATTTTATGAGGGCGGCTATGCGCTGGGCTACTTTTACGGATGCGGTTGCCTGGTCGGGGTACACGGTTACCGGCAACTTTTCGTACCGGGTTTCTTCTAGTAAATTTAATCTGGCCATATGCGAAAAAGGGGTAAATCCGTGGCAAATATATCAGAACCATGCACATACATCCATAAAAAAAATAATTTATGCCTTGTGTTATCTTTATCTTTGGCTAATGCACTATCTCAATACCAATTTAAAAAAGTTGTTTAAAATAGCCGGGAAGCCGGAAAAGTTAGGTATAGGGTTGATGTCCGGAACATCGCTCGACGGGTTGGATATTGCCCTGTGCAAATTTACCAACAATGGTTTAAATACCCGGTTCGAGTTGCTCGAGTTTAAAACTTTGCCGTATGATGATGAATTTAAAGCCGAGGTACGGGAGGTGTTTTCGCGCAAAACGGTCGATCTGGAAAAGCTGACTTTATTGAACGCCTATATCGGCAGCTTTCACGGGCAACTGGTGCTTGATTGTTTGAAGAGTTGGAACATTGATCCCAACAACGTAGATTACATTGCCAGTCATGGCCAAACTATTTATCACGCTCCAAAACGACTGCATTTACAGACAAACTATCCCAATGCGACTTTGCAGATGGGCGATGGCGATCATCTTGCTGTAAAAACAGGTATATTAACTATAAGCGATTTTAGGCAAAAACATCTGGCTGCAGGCGGCGAAGGGGCACCGCTGGCTTTGTACGGCGATGTGTTGTTAGGCAGTAAATCCGGCGAAAGCCGTATTTTATTAAATATGGGAGGGATCGCTAACCTGACCTACTTGCCAGGGGATGGTGATGCTTCAAAAATTATGTGCACTGATATTGGTCCCGGCAATACTTTGATTGATGCCGCATGTAAAAAATATTTTAGCAAGGCCTATGATCAGGACTCGCAAATAGCTTTTTCGGGAAAAGTGAATAAGGTATTGCTGGGTGCATTGCTTGCCCATCCGTTTTTTAAGGAAGCTTTTCCTAAAACTACCGGGCCTGAGTTGTTTAATTTGAATTATATTGAAAAGGCGCAGCAAGCATCGCAAACTAAAGATATGCTGCCGGCCGATGTTGTAGCTACGTTGAGTGCCTTAACGGCGCAGGTGATTATAAATGTTATTAAAGTTAACTACCCGGGTGCTGCATTAAAACTATTTGTAAGTGGCGGGGGATATCATAATCCGTTTATAATGCAATTTCTTCAAGAAAATTTGCCCGATGTGGTAATAGCCAGCACACAGAACCTGGGAATAGATCCCGATGCCAAAGAAGCTATCTTATTTGCATTATTGGGAAATGAGGCACTTTGCGGCGAACCAATCCCGATAGGAAATAACCCGGCTGTGCTAATGGGGAAATTTAGCTTCCCGGTTTAAATTTAGTAAAGCTGAATGTTTTCGCGACTGTAGGCTTGCAAGATCTGGTCGTCCGGGTCAAGGTCGGTTATCAGATAGTTAAGCTGGTTAAGCTCGCAAACCCGCATGCGCTGCGATGAGTTTAATTTTTCGGCAATGCACATTACTGCCAGTTTGTTAGACGACCGGATCATCGATTTTTTTACCTGGACGATATCGAGATCAGAATCGGTTACGCCATCGCTTAATGAAATACCGTTAGTGCCTAAAAAACAAATATCGAACCGTATCTCATTTAAATAGCCGGTAACCTGCGAGCCTGTGCAAACCTGCGAGTTTTTTGAGAATTGCCCGCCAATTAATATCACGGTGATCAAAGGATGGTCGGCCAGTTGCAAGGCAACCAGGGGGCTGATGGTAAATATGGTAGCGGTGAGGGTTTTGGGCAATATGCTCACCATCTCGATCATGGTGGTGCCGCCGCCGGTTAAAACAACCATGCCATCTTTTATCAGGGTTATAGCCTTTTGTGCTATTTTCTTTTTTGCATCGGCCGCATAAATGTCGGTATGCCTGAAGGGGTAGTGGTAAGAGCGTGACAGAGCGCCACCATGCACCTTAACAATTTCGCCGGCCTCGTCCATCTCATTCAAATCGCGCCTGATCGTGTCTTCGGACACGTTTAATTGCAAGGCAAGGTCGGCAGAAAGGACCTTGTTATGCAGATTAACTTGTTTAATAATGAGCGAATGGCGTTCTCTTTTTAGCATGGTAGTTAATTAAAACTGTGTTTAGATTAAATGTTGCGGCTTTCTGCACGAATGAAAAATAAAATTGTATAAAATATGCAAGAAATAAAAATTAAATTGCATAAATTAGCCTTATAACTCGCAATTTATAAAATTATTGCGTTTTGTTGCAGGTTTCAGTGAAAAAGGGGATGAGTTACATTCGTTAACTTTTGGCCACCAACACGATTACTGATAATAAACACTTAATACGCACCAACTAACACTATTAAAAATAAACACTAAACAAATCATGTATGAAAAAAACTCTACTCGTTCTTTTCCTTGCGGTATTTTGTTGTGCGGCAACTGTGTTTGCCCAAACAGTAACTGTTAAGGGAAAGGTTGTAGCCGCAGATGACGGCTATCCGTTGCCCGGGGTAACTATTAAAATCAAAAGCACCCAATTTGCAACTAGTACTGATCTAAATGGTAATTATAGTATCCCTGTCAAAATTGGTCAGACATTGGTATTTAGCTATATAGGTACCGTTCAGCAAGAAAAAGTTATAACGAGCCTGGCAACCCTTGACATAAAAATGGTAGCCGAAACGCATTCGCTAAATGAGGTGGTGGTAACTTCTCTCGGTCAGACGGTGCAACAGCGTTCATTGGGTACATCACAGCAATCGGTAAAAGGTTCTGATATTCAGGCAACACAGCGTGAAGATTTCATCAACGCATTGCAAGGCCGTGTGGCCGGTGTTAACGTTACGCAGACATCAGGTATGCCTGGCGCATCAACAACTATTACCATTCGCGGTGTAAGTTCTATAAGTGGCAGCAACTCGCCATTGTTTATTGTTGATGGTTTACCTGTTGATAACAAAACACTAAATACTAACGCGCTTTATTCTGATGTAAGTTCAACAACAGCATTTAGCAATCGCGGGGTAGATTTTACCAATCGCGGGTCTGATATAAACCCTGAAGATATTGAGAGTTTGGTGGTACTTAAGGGCCCCGAAGCTGCCGCGTTATACGGTATTGATGCTGCTAACGGTGCAATAGTAATTACTACTAAAAGGGGCAAACCAGGAGAAGGCCGTGTTGATTATAGCAACAGCTTCAGGATTGAAAGAACCCGTACCAAGCCTGAAATTCAAGGTACTTACGGTATTGGTACTAATGGTGTAAATAACGTTATTACTACTCTATCGGGCTCTTACGAGTATTTTGGTCCAAAATACCCGGAGGGCACACAATTGTACGACAATGTAAGTGGTTTCTTTAAAAGCGCATTTACCGATAAGCAAAATATTGCTTTTTCAGGAGGTTCCAACAATGTAAATTATCGTATCGCATCTTCTTATACAGACCAGCAAGGTGTTGTTCCGGGTTCTTTATATAACCGGATTAACGTTACTGGTGCATCCCAGGGTATTATCAATAAGTGGTTGAAAACCGATTTAAGTATCAGCTACGATTATTCAAAAAACAATCAGCCGTTAAAGGGTAGTATCGGTCCGTTATTAGGATTGCTTGATTGGCCGCAAACTGATGATGCCTCAAATTATCTTAATCCATCTGGCACAAGGCGTACTTTAAACTTTACAGGCTTAGGTGACACCGAAGTTGATAACCCATATTTTAGCACCGCAAAAAATATCAATACAACTAAAAACAACCGTATGATAGCGAATTTGGGGGTAACTATCACACCAACAAAATGGCTTACTTTTAAATCAAACGTAGGTGTTGATGCCTATTCAACGTCTTATCTGCTTGTTAAACATCCGGAAAGCGCCGCTGGTTTTGCCCGCAACGGTACCATGGATCTTGCTAATGATGCTAACCGAAACCTGCAAATGCAAAGTTATTTCCAGGTTTCGCCACAAAAAATCGCTAAGGATCTGACCCTCGAAGGTACATTAGGTAACGCCATATTAGATCAATATGATGAAGTTGATGATGGTTATGGCGAGAACTTTTTAGATCCAAACTTTGTATCGTTAAACAACACTACAATCACCAGCCGCAGTAATAAAACAACAATTACGCAGCGTCGTTTAGTAAGCTTTTTTGCAAGGGCTACCTTAACTTATAAAGATTGGTTGTATTTACAAGGTAGTATCCGTAATGACCGAACCTCTACTATACCGGTAGCTGCGCAATCATTCTATTATCCTGGTGCTTCTGCAAGCTTTATTTTCACCGATGCCTTTAAAGGTTTGCAAAAAATATTCTCATCCGGTAAGCTACGCGCTGCGTTTGCACAAGTGGGTAAAGATGCCCGTCCATACGCCTATCAGGCATCGCTTGAAAGCAAAACAACCACAGGTGGCGGATATGGAAGTACTTTTTACGGACCTAATCCTAACTTAAAGCCAGAGTTTGCCAAATCGTATGAGCTTGGTGCCGAATTGGGCTTTTTAAATGATCGTTTAGGCGTAGATGTTACCGTATATCGTAAAACAACTACCGATCAGATTGTAAATGATATCAGGGGCAGCTATGCAACGGGTTATATCCTGTTCAACCTTAATGGAGCCTCTACACGTAATCAAGGTATTGAAGTTACCTTGAGAGGCGAGCCCGTTAAAACCAATAACTTTGATTGGAACATCTTAGCAAATTTTGAGTCTGCTAAAGGTACGGTTCTGTCATTGCCTAATGGCATCCCAGAATCTTACGTATCAGATACATGGCTGTATGCTAACGTTCGTAACGGTAATGTGGTAGGTCACTCAACTCAAGGACTTACTGGCCTATTCTACTTACGCAACAATGCAGGCCAAACTTTAATAAGCGCCGGTACAGGCTTACCTATTCGTTCGACAGTATTTACCGACTATGGTTATGACAGGACACCTAAACTTAGCGTTGGTGTAACCAATACCTTTAGGTATAAGGACTGGAGTTTATCATTCCTGCTTGACTTTAGATTAGGGGGCGATATTTTAAATGCAACTCAGCACTATTTAACCACTGTTGGTTTGAGTACTTTGACGCAAGACAGAATGACATCGCGTGTGATCAGCGGTGTTATACAGGATGGTAAGGAAAATACAGCCAACCCTACTATCAACAATATAGTGGTTACGCCATATTATCAAAATAGCTACTACACCGGTATCAGCGAAGAGTTATTTATTGAAAAAAATATTAACTGGGCCAGGTTAAGAGATGTTACCCTGCAATACAAATTGCCGGTAGATTTGCTTAAAAAGCAACATTTTATAAAAAATGCGAGCGTATTTGTTACGGCTACCGACTTATTCCTGATTACAAATTATTCAGGACTTGACCCTTCTACTAACGGTAACAGTGCAGCGGTAGGCGGATCAAGCGCGGTTGGTATTGATTACGGTAACTTCCCAATTCCACAAGGTTTAAATTTTGGCGTTAAACTTGGATTATAATTAAAACAGACATGAAAAAATTTTCAATCATATTATTGACCCTTTGCCTCGTTTCGGCAAGCGGTTGTAAAAAGTATCTGGATGTCAATACCAATCCAAATGCTCCACAAACGGTAACGGCAAACTTATACCTGTCGCCAATGCTTCATTGGATGGCTACAGCGCCGCAATACGATTCGCGCTATATTGGCCGGTATACCCAAAACTGGACCTCCACTTCATCAGGCACCACCTGGGATCTTCAAGGATACGATCCGGCAACGGATAATGGCGCTGAGCTATGGCGCGATGTTTATTGGAGCCTTGGTCAAAACCTTGTTGATATGATGACCAAATCCGAAGCAGAGCAACGCTGGGACTTGTTGGG
>Ga0209026_1000493_pt1 | contig 28912 bp, 29 predicted proteins | sample AraplaCL_Col_mCL_FD_184262 | JGI IMG/M metagenome (GOLD analysis project Ga0209026, IMG submission 184262) | Arabidopsis root microbial communities from the University of North Carolina, USA - plate scrape CL_Col_mCL (SPAdes) (version 2) | ecosystem: Host-associated > Plants > Roots >... | reverse complement strand
GATTCCCGATTCCCGATTCCCGATTCCCGATTCCCGATTCCCGATTCCCGATTCCCGATTCCCGATTCCCGATTCCCGATTCCCGATTCCCGATTCCCCTGTTGCATAGCAGCGGGATTCCCGTCATGATTGCCTTTCAACCGCCCGGACACCTCATGTCTTCAGCCGTCTATACCGCTACCGTGCTTACCAGCGCCCGCATGGCCGCTGGCATGACGTCGCGTGCGCGTCGACCGCTGAACCGACATTCGGCCGGGTAGGCTGTCGCCACGTTGCATGTGTAATACGACGACGAAACCCGGCCCTCGCGCCGGGTTTTTTGTTTTTCGGACTGGAGTCAACGATGTCACTTCGTCATTTCCTCACCACCCAGGATTACAGCCGCGCCGAGATCGACGCACTGCTTGAACAGGCCGCCGCGTTCAAGCGTTCGCCACGCGGCCAGCAGCTGGCCGGCAAGTCGGTGGCATTGCTGTTCTTCAATCCCTCGATGCGCACGCGCACGAGCTTCGAACTGGGTGCGTTCCATCTGGGCGGCCATGCCATCGTGCTGTCGCCTGGCAAGGATGCATGGCCGATCGAATTCCGCCCTGGCGTGGTGATGGATGGCGAAGCGGAAGAGCACATCGCCGAAGTGGCGCGCGTGCTGAGTCGCTATGTCGATTTGATCGCGGTGCGCGCGTTCCCGAAATTCCAGGACTGGTCGGTGGATCGCGAAGACGCGGTGATCAAGGCGTTCGCCCAGCACGCCAGCGTGCCGGTGATCAACATGGAGACCATCACGCATCCCTGCCAGGAACTGGCGCATGCGCTGGCGTTGAAGGAGCGCTACGGCGACCTCACCGGCCGCAAGTACGTGCTTACCTGGACCTATCACCCCAAGCCGCTCAACACCGCCGTGGCGAACTCGGCGCTGCTGATCGCCACCAAGATGGGCATGGACGTCACCCTGCTGTGCCCCACGCCCGACTACGTGCTGGATGAGCGCTACATGGCGTTCGGCGCGCAGAACGCGAAGGAAAACGGCGGTTCGCTCACCGTCAGCCACAACATCGAAGAAGCCTATCGCGGCGCCGACGTGGTCTACGCCAAGAGCTGGGGCGCGCTGCCGTTCTTCGGCCGCTGGGAAAACGAAAAGCCGATCCGCGATGCGCACAAGCACTTCATCGTCGACGAGGCGAAGATGGCGCTCACCAACAACGGTGTATTCAGCCACTGCCTGCCACTGCGCCGGAACATCAAGGCCACCGATGCGGTGATGGATTCGCCCGCCTGCATCGCCATCGACGAAGCCGAGAACCGACTGCACGTGCAGAAGGCGGTAATGGCGTCGCTGATCGCACAGCGCTGAGCGATCCATGTACCTGCCCAAGTCCTTCCACGAAACGCGCAACGATGTACTGCATGCGCTGATTCGCGACTACCCGTTCGCCACCGTGATCATGCATGGCGCCGCCGGTCTGGCGGCGAATCACGTGCCGCTGGAACTGGTCGGCGACACTGCGCTGCACGGCCACGTGGCGTGCGGCAACGAGCTGGCGAAGGCGGATGGCGCGCAGGTGCTGGTGATCTTCCATGGCGCCGACGGCTATATCAGCCCCAACTGGTATCCGAGCAAGCATGTCACCGGGCGCGAAGTACCCACCTGGAACTACGCCGTGGTGCACGTGCATGGCCGCCTGCGCGTGGTGGAAGACAAGACCTGGTTGCGCCAGCTGCTGGAGCGGTTGACCGATCGCCACGAAGCCACCCAGCCGCAACCCTGGCACGTCGACGACGCGCCGGAGGACCACATCGAAAAGATGCTCGGCTTGATCGTCGGCATCGATATCGCGATCGAGCGTATCGAAGGCAAGTTCAAGCTGAGCCAGAATCATCCGGATGCAAACCGCGCCGGCGTATTGCACGGTTTGGCCGAACGCGCCGGTCGGCGCGATGGCGAGCTGGCCGCACTGATGCAACAAGCCGAGGAACGTCGACATGACCGATAGGCAACACCAGTATCCCGTGCAAGTGGTGTGGACCGGCAACCATGGCAGCGGCACCAGAACCTATCAGGGCTATGGTCGCGAGCATGAAGTGCACGTGGCCGGCAAACCCGTGATCGCCGGTTCGTCCGATGCGGCTTTTCGCGGTGATGGCAGCAAGCACAATCCGGAAGATCTCTTGGTGGCCGCGCTGTCGAGCTGCCACATGCTGTGGTACCTGCATCTGGCCGCCGTGGCGGGGGTGGTGGTTACCGAGTATGTCGACGATGCCGTGGGCAGCTTGCAGGAACGCGGCAATGATGGCCGCTTCACCGAGGCGGTGCTGCGGCCGCGCGTGACCATCACCGCCGACAGCGATCCGGACGTGGCCAAGCGCGTGCACGAGGACGCCCACCACGCCTGCTTCATCGCCAACTCCGTCAATTTTCCTGTGCGGTGCGAACCGCGCATTGTCATCGAATCCGTGTAAACAACCTTTCTTTTTGGATCCCAAGCATCATGAGCAAAGACATCGTTCTGGCCTTCTCCGGCGGCCTCGACACCAGCTTCTGCATTCCCTACCTGCAGGAACAAGGCTGGGCCGTGCACACCGTGTTCGCCGATACCGGCGGCGTGGATGCCGAGGAGCGCGCCTATATCGAAGCGCGCGCCAAGGAACTGAAGGCGGCCAGCCACGTCACCGTCGACGGCGGCCCGGCGATCTGGAACGGGTTCGTGAAGCCCTTCGTATGGGCGGGCGAGGGCTACCAGGGCCAATATCCCTTGCTGGTGTCCGACCGCTATCTGATCGTGGACGCTGCGCTCAAGCGTTGCGCGGAACTGGGTACCAAGGCGATCGCGCACGGCTGCACCGGCATGGGCAACGACCAGGTGCGTTTCGACCTGGCCGTGAAGGCACAGGGCGATTACGAGATCGTGGCGCCGATCCGCGAGATCCAGAAGGAACACACCCAGACGCGTGCCTACGAGCAGGCCTATCTGGAACAGCGCGGCTTCGGCGTGCGCGCCAAGCAGAAGAGCTACACCATCAACGAAAACCTGCTCGGCCTGACCATGTCCGGCGGCGAGATCGACCGCTGGCAGGCGCCGGGCGAGGGCGCCATCGGCTGGTGCAAGCCGCGCGCCGATTGGCCGTCCAAACCGCTGCGCGTGAAGCTGCGCTTCGTCAACGGCGAAGCCGTGGCGCTGGACGGTGAGAAGATCGAAGGCCACCAGCTGCTGGCCAAGCTCAATCAGCTGTTCGCGCAGTACGGTGTCGGCCGCGGCATCTACACCGGCGACACCACCATCGGCCTCAAGGGCCGCATCATTTTTGAAGCGCCGGGCCTTACCGCCTTGCTGGCGGCGCATCGTGCGCTGGAAGAAACCGTACTCACCAAGCAGCAGAACCGCTTCAAGCCGGACGTGGCGCGCAAGTGGGTGGAACTGGTGTACGAGGGCTTCTACCACGATCCGCTCAAGACCGACCTGGAAGCCTTCCTGGCCTCCAGCCAGTCCAAGGTGGAAGGCGAAGTCACGCTGGAAACCAACGGCGGTACGGTTACTGCGGTCGCGGTGGAATCGGCGCATATTCTCAACGCGAAGAACGCCACCTACGCGCAGGCGGCGGATTGGGGTGTGGCCGAGGCGGAGGGCTTTATCAAGCTGTTCGGCATGAGCAGCACGTTGTGGGCCGAGGTGAACCGATGAATATGGCGGGACTCGGGACTCGGGACTCGGGGCTCGGTGCGGCGCTGCTCGATGCGACGCTGGCGCATTTGCGCGCGCTGGTGTCGTTCGACACGCGCAACCCGCCGCGCGCGATCGGCACCGGCGGCATCTTCGATTACCTGCGCGAGCAATTGCCGGGTTTTGACGTGACGGTGACCGATCACGGCGCCGGTGCGGTGACGCTGTACGCGGTGCGCGGCAAGCCGAAGTACCTGTTCAACGTGCATCTGGACACGGTGCCGGATTCGCCGCACTGGACGCGCGATCCGCACGTGCTGGAGGTGACGGAAGATCGCGCCATCGGTCTTGGCGCCTGCGATATCAAGGGCGCCGCCGCCGCGCTGGTGGCCGTGGCGAATGCCTGCGATGGCGACCTGGCCTTGCTGTTCTCCACCGACGAAGAAGCCAACGATCCGCGCTGCATCGCCGCCTTTCTCAAGGACGCGCCGAAATACGACGCGGTGATCGTGGCCGAACCCACGCGCGGCGAAGCGGTGCTGGCGCATCGCGGCATCCATTCGGTGCAGATGCGGTTCAGCGGGCAGGCCGGCCATGCATCGGGCGAGATCAAGGCCAGCGACAGCGCGGTGCACCAGGCGATCCGTTGGGGCGCGGCGGCGCTCGATCACGTGGAAACGCTGTCGCACGAACGCTTCGGTGGTCTCACCGGTTTGCGCTTCAACATCGGCCGCGTCGAAGGCGGCATCAAGGCGAACATGATCGCGCCCACCGCCGATGTGCGCTTTGGTTTTCGCCCGTTGCCCAGCATGGATCCGGACCAACTGCTGGAAACCTTCCGCACCCTGGTGGAACCCCATCCGGTGAGCTACGAAGAGTTGTTCCGCGGCATGTCGCTGCCCGCGGGCGATGTGCCCAATGCCGAAGCACGCCGCCTCGCCGCGCGCGACATCGCCGACGAACTGGGCATTCCGGTCGGCAACGCGGTGAACTTCTGGACCGAAGCGGCGCTGTTTTCCGAGGCCGGCTATATCTCCTTCGTCTATGGCCCCGGCGACATCGCGCAGGCGCATACCGCCGACGAATGGGTCGCGCTGGACCAATTGCACGCATACGCTCAAACCATCTACCGAATCGTTGAGAAGTGTGGCCAAGGACGGTCACCTTTTGACTCATTGCGTTCAGGGATGAACGCAAAGGATAGCTAACCGTGGAAGCGCATAAGAACACCCGGCAAACCATCGTGCGGCTGCTGTCCGCCATGGGCAGCGCCAAGGAAATCCAGCAGTACCTCAAGCGTTTCTCGCAGCTCGACGCCAAGCGCTTCGCGGTGGTGAAAGTGGGCGGCGCGGTGCTGCGCGACGAATTGAATGATCTGACCTCGTCGCTGACCTTCCTGCAGCAGGTCGGCTTGACGCCGATCGTGCTGCATGGCGCCGGTCCGCAGCTCGACGTGGAATTGGAAGCAGCCGGCATCACCAAGCAGACCATCAATGGCCTGCGCGTCACCTCGCCGAAGGCGCTGGGCATCGTGCGCCGCGTGTTCCAGCAGGAAAACCTGCGCCTGGTCGAAGCGCTGCAGGCGATGGATACGCGCGCCACCTCGGTGCCGTCCGGCGTATTCATGTCCAGTTTCCTGGACAGGGACACTTACGGCATGGTCGGCAAGGTCGACAGCATCAACCTTGCGCCGATCGAGGCCAGCCTGCGCGCCGGCTCCATTCCGGTGATCGCCAGCCTCGGCGAAACCGACGAAGGCCAGTTCCTCAACATCAACGCCGATTTCGCGGCGAACGAACTGGTGCGCGTGCTGCAGCCGTACAAGATCATCTTCCTGACCGGCACCGGCGGACTGCTCGACGACAAGGGCCAGATCATCGATTCGATCAACCTGAGCACCGAGTTCGAGCATCTGATCCAGCAGCCATGGATCAACGGCGGCATGCGCGTGAAGATCGAACAGATCGCCGATCTCTTGCAAAGCCTGCCGTTGACCTCGTCGGTGTCGATCACGCGTCCGTCGGAACTGGCGAAGGAACTGTTCACGCACAAGGGATCGGGCACGCTGGTGCGCCGTGGTGAGAAAGTATTTCGCTTCGACAGCTGGGAAGGCATCGACCAGGCCCGCATGCGTGCGCTGATCGAATCGAGCTTCGGGCGCACGCTGGTGGACGATTATTTCGCGCGTACCACGCCGTACCGCGTGTACGTCAGCGAGAACTATCGCGCCGCGATGATTCTCACCAACGAGAACGGCCTGATCTATCTCGACAAGTTCGCCGTGTTGGACGATGCGCAAGGCGAAGGCCTGGGGCGCGCCGTGTGGCTGGTAATGCGCGAGGAAAATCCGCGCCTGTTCTGGCGTTCGCGCCACGGCAACCAGATCAACCATTTCTACTACGCCGAATCGGATGGCTGCTACAAGCAGGAACGCTGGAAAGTGTTCTGGTATGGCCTGGACGGCTTCGACACCATCGCGCGCTGCGTCGAGCATTGCGCCATGCGCCAACCCACCTTGATCGATTGATGACCATGGCCACTTCTAAGAAACGCATCGGTATCGTCGGCGCCCGCGGTTATACGGGCGCGGAACTGATCCGGCTGATTGCGGCGCATCCGGCGCTGGAGCTTGCCTACGTTGCCTCGCGCGAATTGAACGGACAGCGCGTTGAGGACAACGTCGACGGCTACCAGGGCGATCTGCGCTACAGCTCGCCCACGGCGGAAGAGCTGCCCGCGCTCGACGCCGATGTGGTGGTGCTGGCGTTGCCCAATGGCAAGGCATCGGCCTATGTGCAAGCGTTCGATGCGGCGGGGAAAGACCCGGTGATCGTCGATCTGTCGGCAGACTATCGCTTCGACAACAGCTGGTATTACGGCTTGCCGGAGCTCACCCGCGACAAGTGGCGCGGCGAGAAGCGCATCAGCAATCCCGGCTGCTACGCCACGGCGATCCAGCTTTCCGTCGCGCCGCTCAAGGATCTGCTGGCCGCGCCGCCGGTGTGCTTCGGCGTCTCCGGTTATTCCGGCGCCGGCACCACGCCGTCCGACAAGAACGATCCGGAAAAGCTGCGCGACAACCTGATGCCGTATTCGCTCACCGGCCATATGCACGAGAAGGAAACCAGCCGGCACCTGGGTATCCCGGTGGAGTTCATGCCGCACGTGGCACCGCATTTTCGCGGCCTCACGGTTACCACCAATCTTTATCTTTCGCGTGCGCTCAAGCGCGAGGACGTCATGGCGCGCTTCCAGCATGCCTATGAAGGCGAAAAGCTGGTGCACGTGCTGGACGAGGCGCCGTGGGTGAGCCGGGTGGCCGGCAGGCATCACGCCGAAGTCGGCGGTTTCACGCTGTCGGCCGACGGCAAGCGCGTGGTGGTGGTGGCGACGCTGGACAATCTGCTCAAAGGCGCGGCCACGCAGGCGATCCAGAACATCAATCGTGCGATCGGGGTGGATGAGTACGCGGCGATCCCGACCTAGCCGCTCCCTCTCCCCTCCGGGGAGAGGGCCGGGGTGAGGGGCCAAGGCTTGCCCCAATGCCAATGAAGCCACGCTTTGATTTATTACTTTTCGCAAGATTGTCCCCTCACCCCGACCCTCTCCCCGGAGGGGAGAGGGGGAAAACCAAGAGACTACACGTCATGACCAACCTCCTTTGGCAAAAAGCCGGCGTCGAAACCAACGCGAAAATCATGAAGTTCCTCGCCGGCGATGACGTGCTGCTGGATCGCGAGTTTTTCCTGCATGACATCACCGCCAGCAAGGCGCATGTGGAAGGCCTGGCCAATATCGGCGTGGTCAGCGCGAAGGAACGGGACGATCTCAAGCGCGAGCTGGATGCGCTGGCCGAGGATTTCCGCGCTGGCCGCTTTGTGCTGGACGAACGCTATGAAGACGGCCACTCCGCGATCGAAGCGCGCCTTACCGAACGCCTGGGCGATGCGGGCCGCCGCGTGCATACCGGCCGCAGCCGCAACGACCAGATCCTGGTCGCCACGCGCCTGTGGCTGAAGGAAAAGCTGGCCTTGCTGGAAACGCATTGCCGCGCGATTGCCCAAGTCTGCCTGCAACGCGCCGCGCAACCGGTGCTGCCGTTGCCGGGTTACACGCATCTTCAGCGCGCGGTGGTGTCGTCCACGGCGATGTGGTTTGCGGGTTTCGCGGAAGGTTTTGTCGACAACGCATGGCGCGCCAAGCAGACAGCGGCATGGATCGACGCCAACCCGCTCGGCACCGCCGCCGGCTATGGCGTCAACCTGCCGCTGGATCGCGCGCATACCACGCAGGCACTGGGCTTTGGCCGCATGCAGGTGTCGCCGATCTACGCGCAGCTCTCGCGCGGCAAATTCGAAATGGCCGCGATGGAAGCCTTGAGCAGCGCGATGCTGGATGCGCGCCGCCTGGCGTGGGATCTGTCGCTGTTCACCACCGCGGAATTCAACTTCGTCTCGCTGCCGCCGGAATACACCACCGGCAGTTCGATCATGCCCAACAAGCGCAATCCGGACGTGGTGGAACTGTTGCGCGCCTCCTACGCCACCGTGGCGGCGGCGCGTTGCGAGATCGAGAACCTGCTTTCGTTGCCGTCCGGATATCAGCGTGACCTGCAGTTCTCCAAGGGCTCGCTGTTCCACGGCGTCACGCATGGCCTGGCCGCGCTGGAACTGTTGCCGGATCTGCTTGCGCGCATGCAGTGGAACGAAGCCGCCATGCGCGCGGCGATCGAGCCGGCCATGTACGCCACCGACGTCGCGATCGAACAGGCTGCCGCCGGCGTGCCGTTCCGCGATGCCTACAAGGCCGCTGCGCAGGCCGCTTCCGAAGCAGGGCAGGGGCGCACACCCGAATCGAGTCTGGCGGCGCGCACATCGCCGGGCGCGGGCAACGATCTGCACCTGGATTTCCTGCGGCAACGCCTGGACAGCCTGTCGTCATAGCGAAATTAAGCATGAGCATCGTCAGCACGGCAAACGCACCGCACTACCACTGGGGACAGTCCTGCGACGGCTGGCATTTGCTCGCACTGGACGAACTCAGCGTGATCGAAGAACGCATGCCGCCCGGCAGTTTCGAGCAGCGGCACCGTCACGCGCGTGCGCGCCAGTTCTTCTATGCGCTTGCAGGCGAGGTGACGATCGAGCTGGAAGGCAACGTGCACCGCCTGCAGCGTGGCGAAGGCTTGCACGTGCCGCCGGGCAGCGCACATCAGGTACGCAACGATGGCGCTGCAGAGGCACGCTTCGTCGTGGTGTCGTCGCCGAAAAGCCATGGCGACCGGGTGGCAGCGCCGCAGGAGGGCACTTCGCTGTGACGACTCGTGCGCTACCCGAACACAGGTTGCCGACATGGCGCCGCGCCGTGCTGAAAGTGGGCAGCAATCTGCTTGCGGCCGATGGTGGTGGATTGACGTCGCGATATGCACAGGCACTGGCGGCCTTTATCGCGACCAGCCACAAGGCGGGGCGCGAAGTGGTGCTGGTTTCCTCCGGCGCCGTGGCGGCTGGACGCGCGTTGCTGCGCGAACGCACCGCGTTGGGTCCTGAGCTTGCTGCCAAGCAGGCGCTTGCGGCGCTGGGCCAGGCACCCATGATTGCCTTGTGGCAAAGCTTGTCGGAACGCGCCGTCGCGCAGGTGCTGCTGACCCACGACGATCTGCGCAATCGCCGCCGTTACCTCAACGCCCGCGCCACCTTGCGCGAACTGCTGATGCTGGGCGTGCTGCCGGTGGTGAACGAGAACGACACCGTCGCCGTGGACGAACTCAAGCTGGGCGACAATGACAACCTCGCCGCCATCGTCGCCGCGCTGGTCGATGCGGACCTGCTGCTGATTGCCTCGGACGTGGACGCGCTCTACAGCGCCGATCCGCGGCGCGATCCGTCTGCCGAACCCATCGGGCATGTGCCGCAGCTGACGCCGGCCATCATCGCCATGGCCGGTGGCAGTGGTACAGGCGTAGGCACCGGCGGCATGCGTACCAAACTGCAGGCTGCCGAAAAAGCTGCGGCAGCCGGCATTGCTACCGCCTTGTTCAGCGGCCGCGAAACAACCACGGTGCAGGCGCTGGAAGAGGGGCTTCTACGCGGCACCTTGATCGACGTCGCCGGCAACCGGCTGCAGGCGCGCAAGTACTGGCTGCGCCATGCGCCGGCCGGCAGCGGGCGCATCAGCGTCGACGCCGGCGCCGTACGTGCGCTGACCGGGGGCCGCGCATCGCTGCTGCCCGGCGGTATTCTGGATGTGGCGGGTGAATTCCATCGCGGCGACCTGGTCGAGATCGTCGACGCCAACGATCGTCCGGTGGCGCGCGGTTTGAGCCAATACGGCGCGGCCGAAGTGCGCCGTCTGGCCGGGCGCCACAGTCGCGACATCGCCACCGTGCTCGGTTACAGCTACGGCACGGAGATCGTGCATCGCGATGACCTGGCCACCTTGATCGATCCGGCAGGAGAAGCGCAAGCATGAGCGAGATTCGTACACTGGCCCTGGCCTGCAAGGACGCATCGCAGGCGATGTTTTCACTGGACACCGACACCAAGCGCAAGCTGCTGCACGACATGGCGTCGATGCTGGAGGAACGCCGCGATGCGATCCTAGATGCGAACGCGCGTGATCTGCACCAGGCCGCGGCCAAAGGCACGCAAGGCGCGATGCTCGATCGCCTGCGCCTGGACGAATCGCGTCTGGCCGGCATCGCCAACGCCGTGCGCGAGATTGCCGCCTTGCCCGATCCGGTCGGCCTGGTGACGCGTCGCGACACGCTTGCGAACGGTCTTGAAGTGGAACGCGTGCGCATACCGCTGGGCGTGATCGCGATGATCTACGAAGCCCGTCCCAACGTAACCGCCGACGCGGCGGCGCTATGCCTGATGGCCGGCAATGCGGTGATCCTGCGCGGCGGTTCCGAAGCCCTGTATTCCAACATGGCGATTGCCTCGGCCCTGCACGCGGCGCTGGAAAAACATGACATCCCCGCTGCGGCGATCACCCTGGTCGAAGACCTGCGCCGCGAGACCATGGTGGAACTGCTGCAGCTCAGCGACGTGATCGATCTGGCGATTCCGCGCGGTGGCGAAGGCCTGATCCGCTTCGTGGCCGAGCATGCGCGCGTACCGGTAATCAAGCATTACAAAGGCGTGTGCCATCTGTACGTGGATGCCAGCGCCGATGAAGCGCTCGCCTTGAATCTATTGGTCGACGGCAAGACGTCGCGGCCCGGCGTGTGCAACGCGCTGGAAACCTTGCTGGTGCATCGCGATATCGCGGCCTCGTTCCTGCCGAAGGCGGCCGAGGCGTTGCAGGAGCGTGGTGTGGAATTGCGCGGCTGCGAACGTTCTCGTGCGCTGGTCGAAGGCATGCGTCCCGCCACCGATGACGACTACGCCGCCGAATTTCTCGACCTCATCCTCGCCGTGCGCGTGGTCGACGATCTGGGCATGGCCATCGGCCACATCCAGCGCTTCGGCTCCGACCACACCGAAGTCATCGCCACCCGCGACGAGCAAGCCGCGCGCCGCTTCGTGCAGGCGATTCGCTCGGCGGTGGTGATGGTCAATGCGTCGTCGCGTTTTTCCGACGGCGGCGAACTGGGCCTGGGCGCCGAGATCGGCATTTCCACCACGCGCCTGCATGCGTACGGCCCGATGGGCGCGGAAGCGTTGACGGTAGAGCGTTTTATCGTGCGCGGTGACGGGCAAGTGCGTCACCCGCAAAGTCGTCTGTAATCACTGGGGCATTCATGACAAACGAACCGAGCGAAGCGGATATCCTCCGCCCCGTGCAAGAGCAATTGGACGCCTATAACGCGAAGGACATCGACCGCTTCATGCAATGGTGGGCGGACGATTGCCAATACCACCTGTTCCCATCGGAACTGCTCGCCAATGGCGCGGCGCAGATTCGCGAGCGGCACATCCTGCGTTTCAAGGAACCGGATTTGCACGCGCGTTTGATCCACCGCATGCGCGTCGGCAACCTGGTCGTCGATCAGGAATTGGTGACGCGCAATTTTCCCGAAGGCTTGGGCGAGATCGACGTCATCGCCATCTATGAAGTGCAGGCGGGCAAGATCGCCAAGGCGTGGTTGAAGATCGGCACGCCGCGCATGGCGCCTTTGTAGGTTGGGGTGCAAACCCCAACATCGTGATCCTGGGAGACATGATGACGGTGGGGTTTGCACCCCAACCTACGATTGCTCTTTCCAACGCCTAACCGCCTGCGCAAACGCCAGGCAGTCCACAAACCGGTTGTACAACGGCACCGGCGAAATCCGGATCACATCCGGTTCGCGCCAGTCGCCGATGATGCCGTTGTCGATCAGGTATTCGAACAACGCGCGTCCTTGCGTACGGCCGCCAAGCACGCGGATGGACAGCTGCGCGCCGCGGCGTTCCGGTTCCTTCGGCGTGACCACTTCCAGCACGTCGGGCAGTTGCGTCTGCACCAGCCATTCCAGGTAGCCGGTGAGCTGGAGCGATTTTTCGCGCAGGCGCTGCATGCCGGCGCGATGGAAGAGGTCCAGCGAAACGCGCATCGGCGCGAGCGAGAGGATCGGCGGATTGGACAGCTGCCAGCCGTCCGCACCGTGCGTGGGTATGAATTCCGGACCCATCTGGAAGCGCGTGGCCTTGTCGTGGCCCCACCAGCCGGCGAAACGCGGCAATGCGGCGCTGGCATGGCGCGCGTGCACAAAGGTGCCGCCTACGGCGCCAGGGCCGCTGTTGAGGTACTTGTAGCTGCACCAGATGGCGAAGTCGGCGCCGCTGTCATGCAACTGCATGGGCAGGTTGCCCACGGCATGGGCCAGATCGAAGCCGACCTGGCAGCCTTGCGCGTGCGCCAGCTCGGTGATGGCTTTGAGGTCGAACGCCTGGCCGGTGCGGTACTGCACGCCTGGCAGCAGCACCAGGGCGATGCGCGAACCGTGCTCGGCCAGCGCGCGTTCGATCGCCTGCATGGACAGCGTGCCGTTGGGCTCGTCGCCTTCCAGTTCGATCAGCGACAGCGTCGGGCTGAAACCGTGATAGCGGATCTGCGATTCCACCGCATAGCGATCGGTGGGGAAGGCGCCGGCTTCGATCAGGATGGCGTGGCGGTCCGGCGTGGGGCGGTAGAAACTCACCATCATCAGGTGCAGGTTCACGCCCAGCGTGTTCATCGCGACCACTTCTTCGGGCTGCGCGCCGACCAGTTCGGCCAGGTGGTCGCGCACGAATTCGTGATAGTCCATCCACGGCAACCGGCCCTTGAAGTGGCCTTCCACGCCCAGTTCGCCCCAGTAGTCGAGCTCCGCGTTGACCGCCTCGCGTGCGGCGCGCGGTTGCAGGCCCAGCGAGTTGCCGCAGAAGTAGTAGCTGTCGCCGCCTGCGTGCGGTGGGATCAGGAACTCCTGGCGAAAATCACGCAGCGGATCGGCAGCGTCGCGCGCCTGCGCCCATGCGGTGGTGGCTTCGTACGGTGTGGACATCAGTGCATCCAAGCTTGTTGGTATTGCCTAACGTGTTGGCTGGCCGGGCGCGAATCAACCGTTCAACGCGGCTGCCACATCGCTGCAGCCCTTGTCGAAGGTGGCGGCCCACGCCTGCCCGGCCTGGCTGGACGAAGGACGCGCGCAACGCAGTTGAATCGCGTGGCCGCTGCGGAACCAGTAACGCTCGACATAGGTATAGGGCGTGCCGCTTTCGCTGGCGCTGTAGATGAAGCTGTTCTGGTCGCCTGCCGGACGCGTGCCCGGCTGGTAATCCTTGAGGTTCCTGGCCTTGGTCATCGCGGCGTTGACGTAGTCGTTGAACGCCTGCACATCCGGCTCTTGTTTCACGGTGATGCTGACGCGCGCCAGCGTGCTGCTGGCGCTCGGCGACGGATCGGGCACCTGGAACACGCGCACTTCCGGATCGCCATCCACCTGCATGATGCCCACCCACGTCGAGGGAGTGCTGAAGTGCACGCTGCCCGATGCCATGGTGACATCGTCGGCATGCGCCGCGCTGATGCCGGCCCATGCGAGAAAAGCGATCACCATGTAGCGCCTAAAAGTCATGCGTGTTCCTCAGGAATAGTGGTTTGAACGAAGCGGCGTTGCGGCAACCCCAGCCATTCCAGCGCGGTGCCGTGAAACAGGCGGGCACGGGTCGGTTCGTCCAAGTGCAGCGATTCGATGCCGCTGCCCGGCTCCTGCTCCCCCAACGGGAAAGGATAATCGGTACCGAGCATGACGCGGTCGACGCCGGTCACATCCAGGAGATAGCGCAGCGCCGCGGGGTCGTGCACGCATGAATCGAAATACAGGCGCTTGAGGTATTCGCGCGGATTGCGCGGGTTGTCGGTAGCGACCAGGTCTGGCCGCATGCGGAAGCCGTGCTCGATGCGCCCGATGGTCCAGGGAAAACTGCCGCCGCCGTGCGCCAGCATCACGCGCAGCTTGGGCAGCCGTTCTAGCACGCCGCCGAAGGCCAGGCAGCAGGCCGCGCGCGATTGCTCGGCGGGCATGCCGACCAGCCACGGCATCCAGTACTTGGGCATGCTGGCCGCGCCCATCATGTCCCACGGATGCACCATGATCGCCGCGCCGAGATCGGCGGCGGCTTCGAAGAACGGGAACAGTTCTGGAGCATCCAGGTTCCAGTCGTTGCAATGCGAGCCGATCTGCACGCCGCACAGGCCCAGTTCGTCGATGCAGCGCTCCAGCTCGCGGATGGCCAGCTCCGGCGCCTGCAGCGGCACCGTGCCGATGCCTGCGTAGTGCGTGGGATGGTCCTGGCAGACGCCGGCCATGTGGTCGTTCAGATGCCGATGCAGCTCCAGCGCCTGGTAGCCGGGCGCCCAATACGAGAACAGCACCGGTACGGTGGAAATCACCTGCACCGCGACGCCGAAGCGGGCGTAGTCATTGATGCGGTGCTGCGCATCGAACGACGATTCCCACACCTCGCGGAAGAACTTGCCATCCTTGTAGATACGATGCCGCCCGTCGCCGTGGATCATCACCGGAAAGGCGTCGTTGCCGTATTTGGCGGCGAGATTGGGCCAGTCACGCGGGAGGATGTGAGCGTGGGTGTCGATTTTCAGCATGCGCCCAGTGTAACGCTTGCAGATGCAACAGTTTGTCGTCGGCCGGCGGCCCATGACATGCCGTTAGGGCGGGCAAGCTTCAAGGCCGCACGTGCTTCCCGTTCTGCGCCGCCGCGGCCTCCTGCGGCCCGCGCCCGACCACGTGGGCCAACGTATTGATGTTGTCGACCAGCCGGTCGCTGATGCGCACGAGCTGTTCGGCGCGCGGGCGATCGTCCGCCATCGCCAGCAGGGTGGAAAGGCTGCGCTGCAGTTGGCGCAGGTCCGGGGCGGGCGATGGCGCCTGCTTGTTGCGCAGTGCAACAGCCAGATTGTGCAGATGGGTCGCCGCGCGCTCCACGAAGTTGGTCACTTCCACCTGCTCGGGCAGGGTGTCGCAGTCGTGCAGCAAGGCTTCCAGCGTCATCGCCGTGCGCACCAGCCGGTTGCCGTTGAGGAACAGCGCATTGGCCAGCTCCAGCAGATACAGCGGCGTGGCCGGTTCGGCCTGCATGCGATCCACCGACGCCTGTGCGTTGGTGCGGGCGGTGCGGGCTGCGGTACGCGTTTCGAGATGGGCCTGCCGCTGCTCGGGTCGCGCCAGCGCGCGCAGGTAATCGGCATAGGCATCCAGCATGTCCGCAAGGGCCGAGCGGGCGCGGCCGCGCTCCCAGGTGGGCCATGCCACGTAGGCAAGCAACGCCATGCCGCTGCCCAGCGCGGTATTGAGTACGCGATCCATCACCGCCGTACCGGAATTGACGCCTTCGAACGACAACAGGATCACCACCGTGCCGGTCAGCGCCGCCACCGCCATGCCGTAGTGCGCGGTGGCCAGATAGCGGAACGCCATGCACAGCACCGCCATCAGGGCCAGGTGTGCCCAGGGATCGTGCGGCGTGATGTGCAGCAAGGCGGTGGTCAGCACCAGGCCGAGAATGGTGCCGACCACGCGCAGCAGGCCGAAGTTGAAGGTGGCGGCGAAATCCGGGCGCAGTACGATCGCGGCGGTCATCGGCAACCAGTAGCCGTGCGGCAGCTGCCACACGCGCGACACCAGCAGCGCGATGGTCAGACATACCGCGCAGCGCATGGCGTGCCGGAACGCGACCGAATGCGTGGTGAGATTGGCGCGCAGCGTGGCCAGCGGTGAACTGCCGCGCAGCGCGCCGGGGAGGCGTATTTCCGCCGCTTCCGCGCGCTTCTCGCCGTTCGATCCGGCCCAGTTCGCGTTGCGTACGGCCGCGGCGAGCTGGCCCGATAGCGCATGGATGTGCGCGGCCACGCTGTCGCTGCGCGTGTGGTTGTCGAGCAAGGCGCGTTCGCTTGCTTGCAGGGTTTGCAGTGCGCGCGCGGCTTGTTCCGGCGAATCGCCGCTTTCCAGCGCATCGGCGACCGCGGTGAGCACGCGCGCCGCATCCGCGCGGAACATCGCGATGATGCTGGCGGCGCCATGCAGCTCGGCCATGGCGACCAGTTCCAGGCGCAAACGCTCGGCCAGCTCCAGCAACACGGCAAAGGCTTCCATCGCGCGGCCGCTGGCGTGATGGCGGCCGAGCAAGGTCTGCTGCAGCGTGGTCATCGCCTCGGTCAGTGCGGGGACGTCTTCGTCGTTCTGCCGGTTTTCCCTGGCTAGCGACGCCAGGCCGCGATACACCGTGGCCAGCGCATGCCGTTCGGGGCCATAGCGCTGCAACGGCCACGCCGCCACGGAAAACAATGCCAGCAACAGGCCGCCGGCAAAGATCAGCGATGCGCCGATCAAGGCATGCTCGAGCGTGGTCGGCGTCGCCGCGGTGATTACCAGCAGGATCATGCTGGTCATGCCCACGCGCGCGATGTCCACGCCATACACCACCAGCAGTCCGCCGAAGAAGCCGAAGGCGGCCATCGCCAGCAGGATCAGCGGCAGGTTGCCGCCGATCAGGAAGCCGCACAGCGATGCGAGCCCCGCCGCCAGCGACGCCAGAAACAACTGCCATACGCGCTGGCGATACGGACCGGGCTGGTCGGAAAACATGGTGTCGAGCGCACCGGCGCCGATCGCCAGGCCCGCTTCCGCATGCCCGGTCCACATGCCCACCGCCAGCGGCAGCACCACGGCGGCGGTATTGCGGATCACCACCCATGGCGGCACGTCCGGACGCTTGGTCGCGGTCAGGCTTTGCAGCACGCTGGCGCGGAGGGAATAGGTTCGGGCGGACATGGCGGGGAAGAGTGCCGGAATGCGGCGATTCTGCCTTAGCGGGGAGTTTGTGTCGCGTCGTGCCTTTTCTTCCCGTGACGGGATATATGCATCACTGAAGAGGCCGGTGAAGCCTTACGTCACTCCGGCGTCGCCTATTGTTGTCCTGGGAAAGCGTGGATCGCTCTCCGACACGTACCCGGACGCGCGATTTTTTCCTGCACATTCATATGCTATCGATTCGTCATTCCAGCGAAAGCTGGAATCCAGTGTCTTTCACGCTTATAAGTCGCTGGATCCCAGCTTTCGCTGGGATGACGAACGTTTTAGCTATCTTGCGAAACGTGCAGAGGCCTACCGGTAACCGGCGAGCGAGAGCCAGTGCAAGAGCCTTGCTTACTCAAAACGTCTTTTCAGTCCCACGCCCGGCAAACTCGCCCGTCAACGTATTCACCCACACCTTCTCATCGGTGGTGATGTATTCCGGTACCTGGATTTCGATGCCGGTGTTGAGCTTGGCGGGCTTGGTGCGCTTGGTGGCGCTGGCGCCCTTGAGTTCGGGTGCCGTGTCGACCACGGTAAGCAGCACGCTGGTCGGCACTTGCAGGCCCACCGGCGCATCGTCGATCACCTGCACGTAATACCCTTCCACGCCTTCGACGATATAGCCGGCGTTGTCGCCGATCAGTTCGGGACCGAGCGTGTATTGCGTGTAATCCTCGTTGTCCATGAACACGTAGTTGTCGCCGTCCATGTACGAGAAATTCGCGGCGCGGCGCACCAGGTCCATTTCTTTCAGGTCATCGTCGGCGCGCAGGCTGAGGTCGAACTTGCGTCCGCCCGGAATCGAATACAGCGTGAAACGGAAGGTGACGTTGCCGCCACGCGCGGTGGGCGAGCTACGCTCGATGTCGCGCACCTGGTAGACGGTGCCTTCGTGTTCGACCACGTTGCCTTTCTTGACGTCGGAAGCTTTCATGGGAGTTAAGGAATAGGGATTGAGAGAATAGGGAATAGGAAAAGCGAGCAGAACGCGGGAGTGGGAGAACAGGATATGGAGGAGGAATCATGACAGCTTGTGCTTTTCACTATTCCCTACTCCCTTTTCACTATTCCCTACTCCCTTCTCGCTATTCCCTCATTTGGGCGCCAACCGCACCGCGCCATCCAGGCGAATCGTCTCGCCGTTGATGTAGCGGTTGCCGAGGATGAAGGCTACCGTGCTGGCAAATTCCTCCGGCTTGCCCAGGCGCGAAGGGAAGGGGATCGACGCGCCCAGCGATTCCTGCACCTGCGGCGGCATGTTGTCTACCATCGGCGTCCAGAAGATGCCCGGCGCGATGGTCGCCACGCGGATGCCGAAGCGCGACAGTTCGCGCGCCATCGGCAGGGTCATGCCCACCACCCCGCCTTTCGATGCCGAATACGCGGCCTGGCCGATCTGGCCTTCGTAGGCGGCCACGCTGGCGGTGTTGATGATCACGCCGCGTTCGCCATCCTCGCCCGCTTCGTTGCTCTGCATCAGCGCCGCGCCGGCCTTGGCGACGTTGAAGCTGCCCACCAGGTTCACCATGACGGTGGTGGCGAAGGTGCCGAGCGCCATCGGGCCTTCCTTGCCCAGCACGCGGCCGGCGCCGAGGATGCCGGCGCAATTGATCACCACGTTCAACCCACCCAGGGCATCGCGGGCGGCGGCGACGTTGGCGCTCACGCCTTCCTCGGAGGTGACGTCGGTGCGGTAGAACTGCGAGCCCAGCGCCTTGGCCGCTTCCTGGCCCTTGTCCTCGTTCACGTCGAACAGGGCGACGCGTCCGCCGTTGGCGACCAGATGCTGCGCCACCGCATGGCCGAGACCGGACGCACCGCCGGTCACGATGGCTTTGACTTGGTTGAGTTGCATGGGATGCCCCGGAAAGCGAAAAGCGTAATGGTAACGCAGGGCGGGTACGGTTCGGCCGAACGCAAATGGATTGGTCCCCTCCCGTGCATGCACCTGACTGGTGTCGAGTTTCAGCAGTGCAAACGGCGGCTCCCTCCCCTGCTTGCAGGGGAGGGTTGGGGTGGGGTTGTACGAGCTTGCCGCATCGTTGAAATGCATCGCGAGGCTGCTTCACCCCACCCTGGCCCTCCCCTACTACACGTAGGGGAGGGGACGCATTCCGGCGAGACGCGAGGTTTCATAGCCGGACTGGCATTCAATACAAACAATCCGACAACGAGTAATGCAAGGTCTGGTTGCTACGCGGCAAAGGTTTGCTCAACGGGCGGTTAGTGTCTCCCAGTGCCTGGAGCAGTTCCTCCGCGCGCGTATACGGCGCGAGTGGGCTGCGGCATTGCCATACGCGTGGATTCACCACCACCTTGCCCGTGTCGGGATCGACGCTCTCGTCGCTGGCGGCGAAGGTCCAGATGCATTCGCCGATCACGCCGGTGCTGCGGTTGACCGAGCACTGATATCGCAGCGCTTCGATGTTGGTGAATTCCCCGGAACAGAACGTATCGCCGCAGACGTCATCGAAATCCCGCTTCAAGGCAAATTGAAGATTGAGCCAGGCATCCTGCTGTTGCCAGGTGGGCAGGTAGTCGTACATGTCGACATAGGTCGCGGTGGTTGAGGACGCATTCGCCGATCGCGCCGACGGTGTGGCGCACAAGCCCAGCAACACGATGGCGCAGCAGGCTGCCGAGCGGACGATGGTACGCATGATCATAAATTTTCCCCGTGCAATGAAGATATGCGTCGCTTGCGACGCAGTTCCATTGAGCATCGGGGGTGCACGAACCAACAGACGTCTAAACTGACGATCAGGTCGGATTTTTGCGCGGTGTATGCGAAAGGCAGGCTGGCGATGTGTCGGCCAGCGCGGATCCATCGCTGTTTATGCGGTAACCCTCAATGCCGCTTGCAACTGCGCGGCATCAAGCGCGGGAAATGGAACGACCGCGGCGGGCGATATAGCCGGCGTCTGCAATTCCTTCTGCCATACACCCACGTCCCACCATTGTCCAAGCTTGTAGCCGGCCTTGCGCCAAATTCCCGCCGGTTCGAAACCGAGCGCATCGTGCAAAGCCACGCTGACTTCGCCCGGCATGGTGATCACGCCGACCGCCTGGTTGATGCCTTGCAGGCGCATCACGTCCAGCAATACGCCATAGAGTCTGCGCGCGATACCGCGGCGCCTGGCGTTCTCGTGCACGTAGATCGAGGTCTCGGCGATCCAGTCGTAGGCGGCGCGTTCGCGAAAACGGGTGGCATAGGCGTAGGCAAGTACTTCGCCGTGTTCCTCCCATACCAGCCAGGGGTAATACTGCAGGCGAGTGACGATGCGCTGGCGCATTGCTTCCGCACCCGGCAATTCGGTTTCGAAGGTGATGGCGGTGTGGGTGATGGCAGGTGCGTAGATCGCGTGGATGGTTTCGGCGTCGTCGGGGCGGGCGGTGCGGATCATTTCATGTATTTCCAGTTGCGGTGCTTGCCTTCGGCCAGCCATTCCAGCGCGGTGGCGATGCGTTTCTGGCGCGTGGCGTCGGTCTTGGCTTCGGTGATCCATTCCACGTAGTCGCGCTGTGCGCTGGGACTGAATGCTTCGAAGTGCTTGCGTGCGGCGGCGTGTTTTTTCAGCAGGGCCGTAAAATCGGCGGGCATTTCCAAGGGCGGCTTGCGTACGGGTTTGGCGCGTTCGCGCGTAATGCCTGTTTCGCGTAGCGCAATCGCCTTGCGCACATAGGCGACCAGCGTTTTCTTGCTCGGCAATTCCTTCACGGAGGTGATCTTGCCGAACTGGCCCATGCCTTCGGTATCCGTCTCGCCCACCACTTGCTTGCCGTGCCAGAAGTGGAAGCTGCAGTGCTGCTTGAATGCGGCCATGGAACACATCAGCTTGCCACCGTACAGGAAATGCGGGCAGCTCCACTTGATGCTTTCCTCTATCTCTGGACAGGCCGCGTGCACTACTTCGCGCAGGTGTTCCAGGATGGGCTTGGCGAAGTCGGCCGACTTGGCGATATAGGCATCGATGCGTGGATCGCGGTGGGCCATGGCGTCGCTCGCTACAAATCGCGGATGAAGAATCGATCGCAACCGAAATGCCCGGTGCCGCCCAGCGGCGCGCACAGGGCGGTGAAGCCGTGTTTCTGGTACAGCGCCTGCGCGGCGTCCATGCCGGTGAGCGTTTCGATATAGCAGCGCCTGAAGCCCAAGTCGCGCGCCGTATCCAGGCAGCGCAGCATCATCGCGTTGCCGGCGCCGATGCCGCGCGCCTCGGGCAGGAAATACATCTTGCGCAGCTCGCAGACATCCGCCTCACCGCCATCCAGCGGCGCCACGCCGCCACCGCCGACCACCACGCCATCGCGTTCCACCACGAAATACGCGCTGCGCGGCCGCGTATAGGCGGCGTGCATGTCGTTCACTTCGGGATCGTGGATGGCGAAGCCGGGGCCGTCGGCGCCGAATTCCGGCATGACCGTGCGGATGATCGCGGCGATGGCGGCGCTGTCGCGCGGCTCGATGGGGCGTATCAGGACGTTGGGCATGGCGCCAAAAATATCAGCTCGCCGCGCCGCAAGGGAGTGACGTAGGTTGGGGTGAAAACCGCAACGCCGCGATTACGCCGCGGTGGTACGCGCCTTGGTCACCCGGCTCGCCGTGGGCTTGTTGAGCTGTGCGGAAAGCCACGCACCGGTGGCGACCAGCATGTCCAGGTTGATGCCGGTTTCCAGGCCCATGCCGTGCAGCATGTACACCACGTCTTCGCTGGCGACGTTGCCGCTGGCGCCTTTCGCATACGGGCAGCCGCCGGTGCCGGAGACGGCGCTGTCGACCACGCGCACGCCTTCTTCCAGGCAGGCGAGGATATTGGCCAAGGCCTGGCCGTAGGTGTCGTGGAAATGCACCGCCAGCGCGCGCATCGGAATTTCCTGCGCCACGGCATGCAGCATGGCGCGCGCCTTGGCGGGAGTACCGACGCCGATGGTGTCGGCCACCGAGATCTCGTAGCAACCCATCTCGTACAAGCGCTTGGCGACGTTGACCACGTCCTCGATCGGCACGTCGCCCTGGTACGGGCAACCCAGCGCGGTGGAGACATAGCCGCGCACTTTCACGCCTTCGGCTTTCGCTTCCTGCAATACCGGTTCGAAGCGCTGCAATGATTCCTCGATGGACGCATTGATGTTGGCGCGATTGAACGCTTCGGAAGCCGCGGTGAAAACGGACACCTCGGTAGCGCCCGCCTCGCGCGCGATCCGATAGCCCTGTTCGTTCGGCACCAGCACCGGGTAGGTCACGCCGGGCACCTTGCGGATGCGTTGGAAGACTTCCGCCGCATCGGCCAGTTGCGGCACCCAGCGCGGACTGACGAAGCTGGTGGTTTCGATGGTCCTGAGCCCGGTGGCGGACAGCCGGTCGATCAGCGCGATCTTGATGTCGGGCGGCAGCAGCGTCTTTTCGTTCTGCAAGCCGTCACGGGGACTGACTTCGACGATACGTACCTGAGAGTCTGTATTCATATGCCAAGCACTCCTCGTTGCACCTGGGTGACCGCCACGCGGCAGCGCGCGGCTTGACCAGACGGCCAGTCCGGCGCTGCGCCACGCGCTGCCGCCTGACGATCACACAGGCACAACGCGAAGCACCTTGCATATGAATAAAGCCTCTTCGTATTCATGCGAAGCTCCTGCAACCCAAGCGCTGGTTACGACGCGAAGCGAACGAGTACGACATCGGCTTCCACAAACTCGCCTTGCGTTGCACTCACGCTTTCAATAGTGCCTGCGCGGGGTGCCTTCAAGGCCAGTTCCATTTTCATGGCTTCCATCACCAACAATTCTTGCCCTTCTTCAACGGTATCGCCCGCGCTGGCTTTCACCAATACGACGCGGCCAGGCATGGGCGCCACGATCTGGTTGCCGCCGCCGCCTTCTTTCGATGCCCACGCAAAAGCCGCGGCGCGGGCGAAGGCGTAACGCTGGCCGTTGGCATCGTGCAAGGTGATGCGATCCTGATCGACATGCACGGCAAGGCGAACGCCGTGGCCATCGATGCGTGCGCTGAGCGCGTCGGGCTGGAGGCGTGCGCCGCGCACCTCGCACTGCACCGATCCGTATTGCAGCGCGTAATCGCCGTCATGGCCATGCGCTTCGATCTCGTAGCGCTGCTCGCGCAGGCTGAGTGCGACGATGCGCTTGCCGGCGTGCCCGATGCGCCATGCATCGGCGCGCGACCAGGGCGAATGTGGATCGCTGCTGTGCGCCGCCGCGGCGACCACCGCACGTTCGTCGTGAAGCAACGCAGCGGTGGCGGCAGCGAACAGGACATGCTCGGAGGGTGCCGCATCACCGGTTAGAAATTCATCAAGGTGGCGATCCAGGTAACCGGTATCGATGCGGCCTTCGACGACGACCGGATGGCGCGCCAGGCGTTCGAGAAACGCGATGTTCGATTTCGGCCCGACGATCTCGCATTCGGCCAGCGCCTCGCGCAAGCGCTGCAAGGCCTGCACGCGATTGGTGTCGTGCACGATCAGCTTGGCGATCATCGGATCATAAAAAATCGTTACGGTGTCGCCTTCGACCACGCCGCCATCCAGCCGGACATGCCGCGACGGCGCCGGCAGGCGCAGCGTGCGCAGCTTGCCCGAGCCGGGCAGGAAGTTCTGGTCCGGATCTTCGGCGTACAGGCGCACCTCGATCGCATGGCCACGCGCCTGGATCTCGTGCTGCTGCAGCGGCAATGCTTCGCCCGCGGCTATGCGCAGTTGCCATTCGACCAGGTCGAGGCCGAGCGTTTCTTCGGTGACGGGATGCTCCACCTGCAGGCGCGTGTTCATCTCCATGAAATAGAACGTGCCGTCCTGGCCGACGATAAATTCCACCGTGCCCGCGCCCACGTAGTTCACCGCCTTGGCCGCGGCGACGGCCGCTTCGCCCATCGCCTGGCGGCGTTCGGCGTTGAGGAATGGCGACGGTGTTTCTTCCAGCACTTTTTGATAGCGGCGCTGCGCGGAGCACTCGCGTTCGTTCAAGTGGATGACGTTGCCGTGCGTATCGCCGAACACCTGGAATTCGATGTGGCGCGGATGCTCCACGTAGCGCTCCAGGATCACGCGCGTGTCGCCGAACGCACTGGCCGCCTCGCGTTGCGCGGACGCCAGCGCATCGGCGAATTCCTTTTCCATGCGCACGATGCGCATGCCCTTGCCGCCGCCGCCGGCGGCGGCCTTGACCATCAGCGGAAAGCCGGTCGTGCGCGCCTGCTCGGCCAGCACCGCGGTGTCCTGGTTATCGCCGTGATAGCCCGGCACCAGCGGCACGCGGTGCTTTTCCATCAGCGCCTTGGCAGCAGCCTTCGACCCCATCGCCTCGATGCTCTCCGGGCGCGGGCCGATGAACGTCACGCCGGCTTCGGCGCATGCGCGCGCAAAGGCGGTGTTCTCGGAAAGAAAGCCGTAGCCGGGATGGATCGCCTGCGCACCGGTCCGCTTCGCGACATCCAGGATGGCATCGCCGCGCAGATACGATTCGGCCGGACGCGGTCCGCCGATCGGCCACGCTGCATCGGCCAGGCGTACGTGCTGCGCATCCTTGTCCGCTTCGGAATACACCGCGATGGTATGGATACCCAGGCGGCGGCAGGTGCGGATCACGCGGCAGGCGATCTCGCCGCGATTGGCAATCAGTACGCGCTCGAACATGCGGGTTCCACCGGGTTGCTTGGGGATGCAAAGCGCATAAAGCTAGCAGAATTGCGCGATCTCGCCGATGCGCGGCGCAGCACGGCTTTGGATGATGACGGGAACTATGTAAGTGCGAAGGACAACTCCCTCCCCTACGTGCAGCAGGGGAGGGTTGGGGTGGGGCGAAGTCAATCTCGCGATGAAGTCGCGTTGTGCGGCAAGCTCGTGCAACCCCACCCCGGCCCTCTCCTGCACGCAGGGGAGGGAGTCACGCAATTATTCGCCTTCCCAATAATCGGCCGTGTCACCTTGCCGCATCACGATGCGGATCATCTGCGGCTTGCCTTCCGCATCCGGCCCGAACTCGCCCAGGATGCCGTACTTGTTGGAATCGGGGTATTCGCAGATTTCCGGCGATAGCTTGCTGCTCACCGCGAGATAACGCATTTCAACCGATCCAGTGTTGACGATCTGGTGCGCGCTTTCCGGGCCGCCGGGCGGGCAGGCGATGATGTCGCCCTGGCGGATCGGATGGCGCTCGGCGCCAATACGCACCTCGCCTTCGCCTTCCAGGATGAAGAACATTTCCTCGTTCACGCGATGGTTGTGCAGTGGAAACGCGCGCTTGCCGGGTGGCACCGCGGTGATGTTGTAGCCAAGCTTCTGCGCGCCCAGCTGCATGGATACGCGACCCATGCGTGCATCGAAGCGTTTCGCGGCATCGCCGGTGGCGGCGAAGCCGGGCGGGCGGGGTTCCAGTTCGATATCGGCGACATTGATGATGCGCTTCATGGCGTGCCTCGCGTTCGGTGGGGAAGGATGGAGAGCAAGCTAGCGGGGAACTGCTGCCAGCATGGCGTCAGCTGGGTTGTATCCAGGCCGGCGTGCGCTTGTCGAGAAAAGCCGCCAGGCCTTCCTGGCCTTCCTGCGATACGCGCAGGCGGGCGATCAGCGCGGCGTTTTCCTGATCGATACGCTCGGCCGCGGCTTGCGTAAGGCCATGCATGCCGAAGGCCAGTTGCTTGGCTTCGTGCTGGGCCGCAGGTGCGGCCTTGGCCAATTGCTTGAGCACGGTGTGCACGGTGTCGTCCAGGTATTCGGCCGACACCACTTCGTGCAGCAGGCCGATGCGTGCGGCGGTATCCGCATCGAAAATTTCGCCGGTAAGGAACAGGCGCCTGGCCTGCCGCACGCCGATCGCGGCGATCACGTACGGCGAGATCACCGCCGGCACCAGGCCCAGCTTCACCTCGGTCAGCCCGAACTTGGCGGTGTCCACGCCGATGGCGATGTCGCAGCAGGCGATCAGGCCCACGCCGCCGCCGTAAGCGGCGCCGTTCACGCGCGCCACGGTGGGCTTGGGCAGGAACTGCAGCGTGCGCATCAAGGCGGCCAGGCGCAGCGAGTCCTCACGATTGTCCGCCTCGCTGGCCTTGGCCATGCCGCGCATCCAGTTGAGGTCGGCGCCGGCGGAAAAACTTGCGCCCACGCCGGTCAGCACCACCACGCGCACCGCCGGATCGCGGCCGGCATCTTCCAGGGCAGTGGCAAGTTCGGCGATCAGCCGGTCGTCGAAGGCGTTGTGCACGTCCGGGCGGTTGAGGCGGAGCTCGCGGATGCCGGCGTGGTCGGCGATCTGGATGGTGGTGGGCATGGGTCGGCCGTGCGGGGATTTCTTAAAGCGTAGAGCAAGCCCCGCTCGCTTCGGGAGTGCGGTTCTGCACCCAATGCGAAAAGAGGATACAATGCGAACCATTCTTATTTAGAAGCATGACAACCGTGCGCCTGTCCGATTTGCCGAAAGGTGCTTACGCCGTGGTTGAACGAGTCGAAGATGCCCATGCCGAGGACCTGATCGCGCAGCGCCTGCGCGACTTAGGGTTCGTGGCGGGCGAGCAGGTGCGCCTGGTGGCGCGCGGACCGGTGGGCGCCGATCCGCTGCTGATCCAGATCGGCTCGACCCGCTTCGCGCTGCGCCGCGCCGAGGCCGCGCGGGTGACAGTGCGGGAGGTCGCATGAGCGCCGGCAGCCTGCGCATCGCCCTGGTCGGCAATCCCAATTGCGGCAAGACCGCGCTGTTCAACCAGCTCACCGGCGGGCGCCAGAAGGTGGCCAACTACGCCGGCGTCACGGTCGAGCGCAAGGAAGGGCGGTTCACCGCGCCGTCCGGCCGCGTGATGCAGATCCTGGATCTGCCCGGCACCTACAGTTTCGACGCGGCCAGTCCCGACGAACAGATCACCCGCGATGTACTCGAAGGCAACTATCCCGGCGAAGCGGCGCCCGACCTGATCATCTGCGTGGCCGACGCCACCAACCTGCGCCTGCATCTGCGCTTCGTGCTGGAAGTGAAGCGCCTGGGCCGTCCGGTGGTGCTGGCCTTGAACATGATGGACGCGGCCCGCCACCGCGGCATCACCATCGACGTGCCGGAGCTGCAGCGTCGCCTGGGCATTCCGGTCGTGGAAACCATCGCCGTGAAACGCGGCGGCACGCGCGCGCTGGTCGAGCGCGTGGATGGCGACCTGCCGGAAGCGCCGCCGGCCTTGCCGGACGATCCGGCCAGCCGCGCCGATCTGCACGGCGAAGTGCGCCAGCTGATGGCCGCCACCGTGACGATGCCGCGCGCGACGGCGGCGATCGACGATGCGCTCGATCGCTGGGCGCTGCATCCGGTATTCGGACTGCTCACGCTGGCAGTGGTGATGTTCCTGGTGTTCCAGGCGGTGTATGCATCCGGCAAGCCGATGAGCGACCTGATCGGCAGCGCTTTTGCGTGGCTGGGCGAACATGCCGCCGTGGTGCTGCCAGCCGGGCCGCTGCACGATCTGGTGGTAAGCGGCATCTTCGGCGGCCTCGGCACGGTGCTGGGCTTTTTGCCGGTGATCCTGGTGCTGTTCTTCTTCATCCTGATGCTGGAGGAATCGGGCTATCTGCCGCGCGCGGCGTTCTTGCTCGATCGCCTGATGGTGTCGGTAGGCCTGACCGGTCGCTCCTTCATTCCGCTGTTGTCGAGTTTCGCCTGCGCCATTCCCGGCATCATGGGTACGCGCAGCATCACCGATCCGCGCGATCGCCTGGCCACCATCCTGGTCGCGCCGCTGATGACCTGTTCGGCGCGCCTGCCGGTGTACGCGCTGCTGATCGGTGCATTCATTCCCGCGCGGCGCGTGCTGGGCGTGTTCAATCTGCAGGGCGTGGTGTTGTTTGCGCTGTATGTGGCGGGCATCAGCGGCGCGATGACGGTGGGCTGGGTGATCAAGCGCCTGCGCCGCGACAAGAGCGAACATGCGTTGCTGATGGAACTGCCGTCGTACCGCCTGCCGCGTGCGCGCGATATCGCGATCGGCCTGTGGGAACGCGGCACCATTTTCCTCAAGCGCCTGACCGGCGTGATCCTGGCGCTGACGGTGCTGATGTGGTTCATCTCCAGCTTCCCGGCGCCGCCGGAAGGCGCCACCGGGCCGGCGATCAATTACAGCTTTGCCGGTTACCTCGGCCGTTTCCTGCAACACGTCTTTGCGCCGTTGGGGTTCAACTGGCAGATCAGCCTGTCGCTGATTCCTGCGTTCGCGGCGCGCGAAACGGCGGTGGCCACGCTGGCGACGATCTACGCCGTGGGCGGCGATGCGCAAAGCGGCGGTCTGGCGCACGCGCTCACCGATAACTTCTCGCTGGCCTCGGCGCTGTCGTTGCTGGTGTGGTTTGCGTTCGCGCCGCAGTGCATGTCCACGTTGGCGGTAATCCGCCGCGAAACCAATTCCTGGCGCAACGTGGCGATCTCCTTCGGCTACATGTTTGCCGTGGCGTACACGGCGTCCTTCATCACCTACCAGGTGGCGAGGTTGTTCTCGTGAGCGCGAGCTTATTGATTCAATACGTGGTGATCGGCCTGGCGGTGCTGGCCAGCGCGTTGTATGCCATGCGCAAGCTGGCGCCGCAGATCACCAATCGCTGGCTGGCGGCCGCGTCGATCCACTTCAGTGCGCCCGGCCATGCGGCATGGGTGCGCGCGTTCGGGCGTCGCCTGCAGCCGAAGCAGGCGACCGGCCACTGCAGCGATGGCTGCAGCACCTGTGGTGCGTGCGGCCCCAAGCCGCCGGCAAGTGCGCGTGGCGAGGCCGTGCCGTTGGAATTTAAGCCGCGGCAGCGGTAGGTTGGGGTGCAAACCCCAACACCAAATGTATGCGCACGGCGACGTTGGGGTTTGCACCTGAGGTTTCCCCACGTTTTCAGCCGCCCCATCAAGGACTTGCGGATATGTGAAGTGGCATAACAGTGCGCGCATGGCGCATTCTTCAAGGCGACCAAGCCAAACGAAGAGTGCCGACCCATGCGCG
>Ga0209026_1000490_pt1 | contig 28944 bp, 25 predicted proteins | sample AraplaCL_Col_mCL_FD_184262 | JGI IMG/M metagenome (GOLD analysis project Ga0209026, IMG submission 184262) | Arabidopsis root microbial communities from the University of North Carolina, USA - plate scrape CL_Col_mCL (SPAdes) (version 2) | ecosystem: Host-associated > Plants > Roots >... | reverse complement strand
CCTTACACCCGCCATACCGATAGGGTCTTTTATCCCCGGTTCGTTATCAACCGTAAATTCCTGCGGCAACACATGGATGATCTCCTCGCCCGGAGGCATCACCAGGTTGTACATGTCTTCAATCAGTTTTTCAATATCCTTACGGGATATCTCCGTACCCAGATCACGACGGGTTATTAAACCGCGGTGCTGCAGGCTTTTGATATGTTGCCCGGCTATACCCACATTAACCACTTTGATCTCCACGTTCGACTGTGTTCCGGCAATGTCAACCGCCTGGGTAATACCCGTTACAGTTTTATCAATATTCGATACCATTCCGCGGGTCACTCCTGCCGATTCTGCCTTCCCTATGCCTAATACTTCGATCTTGCCGTTTTTACTGCGGCGACCAACGATTGCGCATATTTTTGTAGTTCCGATGTCTAATCCGACCACAATAGGCGAACTTTTTTCGTTTGTACTCATTTCCATATCAATGCTGTGTTAAAATTGTAGTGCTTGTTTGTTTTATCGAATCGGTTTTGGCGGGTTTGACCTTAGCCGAATCTATTTTAGTTATGTTATCTTTTTTTACACCAATTACCTGGTTGGCGTATTTTATATTAATGATTTTGTACACATCCTCGCCAACCTTTGGCAATGCCTGTCTGTAAAATACCAGCAGGTTGGCAAACTTGGTTTTAAGCGAGTCGGCATTACCTAATAATATTCGCTGGTTACCTACACGTGGTATCAGTTCCATTTCGTGATGATCGTTTACATACACCTGTACGATCTGTGCGCTCCATAGCGAATCTTTGCGGATAAAGTCGGCTGTTTTGTACAGATCCTTTGCCATATCGGTATGTAACGAGTCGACCCGGTTGCTAAACAACTCGTCGATATTGCCCGTAGCTACCAATACCTTCGCGGTAAAGTTTTGCGACAGCGGGATCTTTAAACCATGCTGATCGATATAAAAATCCTGGTCAAACTTGTTCACCACCCGCATAATTGGCTGTCGCTGGCTGATTTCGACCTGGATAACGCCATCCATATCTACATATACCTTGGCAAACTCAATAAAGGGGTTAGCCTTTAATTTGTTTTCGAGCGCGTGTATATTGATATCATCAAGCTTATGGCCTATCAGCGCATTGCTCTTTACTTCTAAAATATTGTCAACTTCATCCTTATCAATAAAATACTGGTTACCGGGTATGTAAACCTTTACATCCTTACAAATCACCTCGCTTTTTTTAACCTCAATAAAACTCATCAGCACAACAATGCCACTGAGCACGGTTACCCATGCAAAACCAATTAAAATATGCCTCCATATTGGCTTTTTAAACATGCTGCATCACTTGTTTTAAAGGGTTAACCAAAGTATCTATATCGCCTGCACCTACTGTTAAAAGTAGTTCAGGCTTTTCATTTTTGATGATCTCCACACTCTCCTGCTTGCCGCAGATGCGTTTATTCGCCAGCTTCATCCGGCTCAGTATCATGTTGCTATCCACACCTTCAATCGGCAACTCGCGGGCCGGGTAAATATCCAGGAGTAACAATTCGTCGCTCATATCCAGCACTTCGGCAAAGCCATCCACAAAATCGCGGGTGCGGGTAAACAAATGCGGTTGAAAAATGGTGGTCAGCTTCTTTTCAGGATACAGCCGCTTTACCGATGATATAGCCGCACGCAACTCTTCAGGATGGTGCGCATAATCATCAATATAAATGCGCTTATCCGTTTTAACAATGTATTCAAACCTGCGCTTAACTCCCCGGAAGGATATTAAAGCATCATGTATCTTACTTGCCGGTATTTCTAAATACAAAGCCGCCTGTATCGCCGCCACGGCATTTTCTATGTTATGCGTTCCCGCGATACCTAACTCTATGTTTTTGATGGTGGCTTTATCGCTCCTGAAATCGAAGAAAAACGAGCCATTCTCAACACGGATATTCTCCGCCACAGCATCGGCATCACCATCTATGCTATAGGTATCACCAGTATCCAGCGGTAAGCCCTTACGGTGAATTAGCTTTCCGCCAGGTTTTAGTTGCGATGCGAATTGCTTGAACGAGTCCGTCAGGTGCTGATGATCGCCATAAATATCCAGGTGATCGGCATCCATCGAGGTGATGATGCTGATATCGGGATGCAGCGTTAAAAACGAGCGATCGTACTCATCGGCTTCAACAACCATTACCTTACTTGTGCCAAACAGCACATTGTTGTTATAGTTGGATGCTATCCCACCCAAAAATGCCGAGCAGTCAATACCCGAGGCTTTAAGAATATGCGCCACCATGGTCGACGTGGTGGTTTTACCATGTGTACCGGCCACGGCAATAGTGAACATACCTTTGCTGATGATACCCAATACCTGCGAACGTTTTTGCAGATCGAAACCCTGATCTTTAAAAAAGTTCAGGATAGCCGAATCTTTCGGGATGGCCGGGGTGTAAATGATCAGCGTCGCATTATCCGACGTTTGGAACGGAACCGGTATCAGTTCCACCTTATCTTCAAACACTACTTTAATGCCTTCGCGCTCCAACTCATCCGTCAGGCGTGTTGGTGTTTTATCATATCCGCAAACAGTGCAGCCCAAATGGTTAAAGTACCGTGCAAGGCCGCTCATACCGATGCCTCCGATACCTACCAAATAAACCCATTGTATATTGCGTAACTCCATTGTCTCTCTTTTAAAAAAGCCCCTCTCTTTGGGAAAGAGGGGCTCGGATTTAATTGTTAACTGTTATTTGGATAACCTCTTTCGCGATAACCTCATCGGCATTTAAAATAGCCAGCTTGCTGATGTTATTGCTTAATGTTTTTTGTTTGTCTTTATCTTTTAATAATTCAAGCGCTTTATCAACCAGTTTCTCTTCGGCATCACGGTCGGCAACAAAAATTGCCGCGTTTTTTTCGATCAATGCCAAAGCGTTTTTAGTCTGATGATCCTCCGCCACGTTTGGCGACGGCACCAGTATAGCTGGTTTACCCACTACACACAATTCGGATATAGTACCTCCTGCCCTCGATACAATGATATCGGCAGCAGCATAAGCCAGGTCCATGCGCTCCAAAAAGCCCATGATCTTAATGTTAGGGTGATAATCTTCGCCAAGTTTGTCGATTATACCCTGATAGTATAGTTTGCCTGTTTGCCAGATCACTTGTACATCTGCAGCTATTAACTTATCCAGCCCGCCCATAATAGCGTTATTCAAAGTACGTGCCCCCAGGCTTGCCCCGGTAACAAAAATGGTTGGCTTGTTTGCCGATAATTTAAACAGCTCCAAAGCCTGTAAACGTTTTCCTTCAATGTTAACCGACTCCCTACGGATAGGGTTACCTGTTTTAATGATCCTGTTGGCCGGGAAAAACTTATTCATCCCATCAAAAGCCACACATATTTTACTGGCCTTTTTACCCAGCCATTTATTAGTGATGCCCGCGTACGAGTTTTGCTCCTGTATCAACGTGGGTATTCCCTTTAAACTTGCAGCATACAATAACGGCCCCGAAGCATAACCGCCAACACCCACTGCTGCATCGGGCTTAAACTCTTTAATGATCTGCAGAGCCTTAAACACACTTTTGATCAGCTTTACCGGGAACATCAGGTTCTTCACAACCGAGCTGCGCTGTATCCCCTGTATATCCAAACCAATAATTTTATAACCCGCCGCTGGTACTTTTTCCATCTCCATACGGCCAAGGGCGCCAACAAATAAGATCTCGGTGGCAGGATCAAGCTTTTTTAAAGCATTGGCAATAGCGATAGCCGGGAAGATATGACCTCCTGTACCGCCGCCGCTAATGATTATCCTTTTTGCCATTACTTTTATGATTTCACCGATTACTTTTAATTACTCTGATTTTCCCATTTGCACATCTGCACATTTACTCATCAGCACATTTACGCCACTTCCCTTATCTCTCCCACCACTACTTTATTGCCTTCATCATTATCCCTGCTTACCGATAAAATAATACCGAAAGCGATGCTGGTAAATAAAATGGACGTACCACCCATACTGACCAGCGGCAACGGCACACCCGATACCGGCCCTAAACCCGTTGCGATAGCCATGTTGGCAAAAGCCTGTATGGTTAAGCTAAAGCTTAAGCCTGCCGCAAGTAAAGCGCCAAAGGCTTTCGGCGCTTTGGTTACTATCCGGATGCAGCGATACAGCAAAAACAGGTAAAGCCCCACTAATGCAAAGCCACCTATCAGGCCGTATTCCTCCACTATAATGGCGTATATCTCATCCGAGTACGACTCCGGCAAAATATTCTTCTCTGTACTTTTACCCGGGCCCTTACCAAATACGCCGCCGGTAGCGATGGCTATCTTGGCATGGTCGGCCTGGAAGTTTTTATCCTTACTTACCTTTTCGGGGTGCATAAACGAGTGGATCCGCGACGCATAAGTATGGCGACGTGGGCCAAATAACACTACACCCGTTAACAATACCGCACCGGCAAGGCAGGTAATAGCGATTTGTTTGATACTGATACGGCCGATGATCAGGAGTAAGATACTTACCCCGAACAACATCAAAGCGGTTGAAAGGTTAGCCAGCGCGATCAATATAAATACCACGCAAACCGAACCCATAATCGGGATGAACGATTGCTTTACATCCTTAATATTTTCCTGCTTACGCGATAAGGTACGTGCCAGGTAAGTAATCAATGCCAGTTTAGCCAAATCGGAAGTCTGGAAGCTTAAACCCGTTCCCGGTATCGCTATCCAACGGCTCGCATCGTTAACATGGCTGCCAAATACCAGTGTATACAACAGCAGCGGAATAGTAACGATCATCAATAATTTGGAGATACCGGCATAATAGCGGTAATCCAGCTTATGCGATATGTACATTAACGCGATACCGCCAATAACCATGGCCAGGTGCTTCATCAATATCGACTCGGCGCCCACGCCGCGTTTGTAGGCAAGTGTACCAATGGAGCTATAAACTGCCAGCAACGATATCATCGACAGCAATACCACGATGAGCCATATCCAACGGTCGCCCTTAGTTTTGCTGAAAATACTATCGATATACATGGATCTTACTGATGCTTCCATTTTACCTATTGATTACACTGGTTATTAATTGATTTCACCGATTATCTATCTTTCATTTGCACATCCGCACATTCACACATTTGCGCATTTATAACTCTTTTACCGCTTGCTTAAACTGGTTGCCGCGGTCTTCGTAATTCTTAAACAGATCGAAGCTTGCACAGGCTGGTGATAACAAAACTGTATCACCTTTTTTAGCCAGATGGTATGCAACCAGTGCCGCTTCTGATGCAGATGAAGTATTTACGATAATATCCACATCATCTTCAAAAGCATCGTGTATGCGTTTGTTATCCTTACCCAGGCAAACAATGGCTTTTACTTTTTGCTGTACCAGGTCTTTCAGCATATTATAATCATTACCCTTATCTACACCACCTAAAATCAAAACCACGTCCGTGCTCATGCTTTCCAAAGCATACCAGGTTGAGTTTACATTGGTTGCTTTAGAGTCGTTGATGAAGCTGATGCCCGAGATCTTGGCCACGAACTCCAAACGGTGCTCGATGTTTTGAAAATCGGCCATGCTGTCGCGCACCGTCTTGCTGCGGATATCCAGCACCTTGGCTAAGATTCCCGAAGCCATCGAATTGTAAATGTTGTGTTTACCCTGCAGGGCCAGCTCTGTGATTGACATTTTAAAATGTGCTTGTGATGTGTTTATAATAAGATCCTGGTTATCGAGATACGCTCCCGGTTCAACTTTTTGTTCGATTGAAAATGGTAACAGCTGTGCTTTAAACTCCCTCTCCAGCATACCTTTTATGGTTTCGGGATCATCGGCACAGTAAATAAAATAATCATCGGCAGTTTGATTTTGCGTTACGCGGAACTTTGATGCCACGTAATTCTCCATCTTATAATCGTACCTGTCCAAATGGTCGGGCGTAATGTTTAACAGCACTGCCATATCCGCTTTAAACTCATACATGTCGTCCAGCATAAAACTGCTGATCTCTAACACATAGTGGTCAAACTTTTCGGTAGCTACCTGGTAAGCGAAGCTTTTACCGATATTACCAGCCAACCCCACATTTAATCCTGCATTTTTCAGGATATGATAGGTTAAGCTGGTGGTAGTAGTTTTACCGTTCGACCCGGTAATGCAGATCAGTTTGGCATCGGTATATCTTGCTGCAAACTCGATCTCCGAAATAACCGGCACGCCTTTTTCTTTCAGTTTTTTTACGATAGGCGCTTTTTCGGGTATACCCGGACTCTTGATCACCTCCACAGCCGATAGTATCTCGCTCTCGGTATGTTGTTTTTCCTCAAAGCGGATGTTCCACCCTTGCAACTGTGTTTTGTATTTATCCGCTATCGCACCAAAATCCGACACAAAAACATCATAGCCCTGTTGTTGAGCAAGGTATGCTGCCCCGGCGCCGCTTTCGCCTGCGCCAAGCACAACCAATCTTTTTGAAGATTGATCCGAATCAGCTATGTGTTTATTGTCTTGCATTATTTATATCTTCATTTGCACATCCGCACATTTACGCATTTGCACATTTATCTTATCTTAATTTTAGTGTGATCACTGTGATTACTGCCAGAATGATCCCGATGATCCAGAAACGGGTAACGATCTTGGCTTCATGAAATCCTCTTTTTTGGAAGTGGTGATGCAACGGCGCCATTAAAAACACACGCTTACCTTCGCCAAACTTCTTTTTGGTGTATTTAAACCAGGATACCTGGATGATCACCGAAAAATTCTCGATCAGGAATACACCCGCCAGTACCGGCAGCATCAGTTCTTTACGGATCATGATGGCAAAAGCAGCGATGATGCCGCCAATGGCCAAACTGCCAGTATCGCCCATGAAAACCTGTGCCGGGTAGGAGTTATACCATAAAAAGCCAACACATGCACCAACAAAAGCACCCGCAAATACCACTAACTCTCCCGAATTTGGGATGTACATGATATTGAGATAATCGGCAATAACTGTATTACCCGATACATAGGCCAGTATCGCCAGCGTTATCCCGATAATAGCCGACGTCCCCGTCGCGAGGCCGTCTATCCCATCGGTTATGTTGGCCCCGTTCGAGATAAAGGTGATGATGGTGATCACGAAGAACAGGAATACTACCAACGTGTAGTTCTCGTAGCCGTGACCGAAGATCTTCAGCACCTTGCCATAGTCAAACTCGTTATTTTTGTAGAACGGCATGGTGGTTTTAGTCGATTTTACATCCTGGGTATAAACCGCATGATTCCCGCGCAGGTGGTAATCAACAACCAGATCGTTCTTTACAGGCAGCTTAACTTCCTGGCGGATAACAATGCTCTGGTTAAAATACATGGTATAACCGATGATAAGCGCCAAACCAACCTGGCCTATTATTTTAAACTTGCCGGCTAAACCTTCTTTATTCTTTTTAAATACCTTGATATAATCGTCCAGAAAACCTATTGCGCCCAGCCATAACGTCGTAATGATCATCAGGATCACATATACATTTTCGAGCTTGGCAAACAGTAAAGTAGGCACCAGGATACCCAGCAAAATAATGATACCACCCATTGTTGGCGTACCTTGTTTTTGCATCTGGCCTTCCAAGCCCAGGTTACGCACGGTTTCACCAACTTGCTTATAGCGGATATAATCTATCAACCTGCGACCATAAACCGTGGTAATAAACAACGAGAATATCACCGCCATTGCCGTGCGGAATGTGATGTACTGAAACACCCCGCTACCGGGTATGCTAAAGTTATGGTCGAGATAGTTGAATAAATAATACAGCATATTTCTTAAATGTGCAGATGTGAAAATGTGCAAATGTGCAAATGCCTATAGTGCGTTATACTCTCTATTTTCATATTACTTCTTTGATGTAGAAATTATCTTTCCCAATATTCTTTTTATATTTTCTACTGCTAATAATAGCACCTCCTCAAAAGGATAGTTTTTAGAAAACTGGCATAATAACAGCCAATATTCTGTTTCCTCCGCTTCTTTGCAGGCTATCTTACATTTATGTATAAAGTCTATTTTACTCTCTACTCCTTGTGCTTCTCTAACATTAGCCCCTATCGATGTTCCGCATCTAAACAACTGATTCGCTATATTAAATTTCCTCTTTGACTCAAGCTCTTCAGTAAATTCTATAATATCCAAAGCGAACTTGAAGGTTAGCTCAACAATTACATTTGGCTTGTCCATCAATTATTTAATTCATTCAATCATTCATTTGCACTTTTACTCATTCGCACATCTGCACATTAGCCAATGCTTGCAAAAGCATTGGCAAGTTCTTCCTTATCATCAAAATGGTTTCGCACCCCTTTTATCTCCTGGTATTTTTCGTGCCCTTTTCCGGCTAAAACAATAATGTCGCCTGCTTCGGCTAAATGACAGGCTGTTTTAATAGCTTCCCGCCTGTCGGTTATGCTCAGCGTTTTGCGCTGATCCGCCGGGCTAACGCCTGCCTGCATATCTTTAATAATCTGCTCAGGGTCTTCGCTGCGCGGATTATCCGAAGTCAGGATCACCTTATCGCTCCACTGGCAGGCTGTTTTAGCCATTACCGGGCGTTTGGTTTTATCCCTGTCGCCACCACAGCCGATAATGGTAATCACTTTTTCATTGCCTTTACGGATATCGTGCACCGTACTTAACACGTTCTGTACAGCATCGGGCGTATGCGCATAATCAACGATACCGATCACTTTGTTTGGCGAGATGATATAGTCGAACCTGCCTTCGGCGCCTTTTAATTTGCTTAGTGCGGTTAATACAGTATGCTTATCCTGCCCCAGCAATACCGCTGTAGCATACACTGCCAACAGGTTGTAAGCGTTAAAGCTTCCCACCATCTTAAACCAAACTTCCTCATTATCGATAGTAAGCAATAAGCCACCGAACTGGTTTTCCAGTATCTTGGCGCGATAGTCGGCCATGCTTTTCAGGGCGTAGCTTTTCTTTTTGGCTTTGGTGTTTTGCAGCATCACGTTGCCGTTTTTATCATCGCCGTTTGTTAAGGCAAACGAGCCTTTGGGCAAACCATCGAAAAATGTTTTCTTAGCTTTCAGATAGTTATCAAAGGTTTTATGATAGTCGAGGTGGTCGTGCGTTAAATTGGTAAATATGCCTCCCGCGAAGGTTAAACCACCTATACGGTGTTGCACCACAGCATGCGAGCTTACTTCCATAAAGCAATACTCGCAGCCTTTGGCCACCATATCATCCAATAGCTTATTCAGTTCAACAGGGTCAGGCGTGGTATGTGTCGACGGGATGATCTCGCCGTTAATTTGATTTTCGACGGTGGATAACAAACCGCATTTATAACCCAGATCGCGGAATAACTGATATAATAAAGTAGCAACCGTAGTTTTACCGTTAGTACCCGTAACCCCAACCAATTTTAATTTTGCTGATGGCTGATCATAAAAGTTAGCGGCTAATTGCGCTAACGCTACCGACGAATCGGCAACCATAATAAAATCAACCTCGCCTGCTGTATGGCCGGGCAGATCTTCGCATATCACAGCTACAGCGCCATCTTTTATGGCCTGTTCAATATAATCGTGACCATCTACAGCGGTGCCTTTCACAGCAACGAATAGCGAACCCGGTTTAACCTGGCGCGAATCAAAGACGATGGAAGTAATTTCAACGTCGTATGCCCCCTGCAACTCTGTCGCAGGTACATTTTTTAATATGTCGCTCAGGTACCTCATTGCAGTTCTATTAAAATTTTTGTCCCTTTAGGCATATAACTTCCACCGATTGACGACTGTTTTGATACTACCCCGCTACCGCGGACACCAACTTTATAACCGGCGTTACCCAATGTGTATAACGCATCGCTCAGGCCCATCCCGGTTACATCCGGCACATATCCTTTTTTATATTTCACATCATCCATCGCGATACCATTGCTGGTATCCACACCGGCGCCCGCCGCGTTATTTGAAGCATAAAGTGGTTTAATACCCAATTTGCTGTACACTTCGGAGGCTGCCTTACGATCACCGATCTTGGGTTTCGGCATTTGTGTATTACCTACCAGGCGAAGTGTTGTATTTTGATTCACATCCAGATCGCGTGCAAAAACACGGTCGGCCAGTTCCCGGAAAACCGGACCAGCAACTTCAGCACCATAATAAGCACCCAGTGGTTTGTTGATTACCACGATGAGGCTGTATTTTGGATGATTAGCCGGAAAGTAACCACAGAATGAAGATTGGTAAACCTTGTTTTTATAACCCAGTTTACCATCAGCAACCTGCGCGGTGCCTGTTTTACCGGCAACTTTATACAGGTCGCTGCGAACGGTAGTTTTACCGCTACCATATTCAACTACGTTTTCGAGCATGATTTTCATTTTGCTCAAAGTCACATCCGAGCATATTTTGGGGTTGATCACCCTTGCCTGGAAATTCTCAACCGTATTACCCAAATGTCTGATCTCTTTAACAAATAGTGGCGCGATCATTTTACCATTGTTAGCTACCGCGTTATAAAAAGTAAGTGTTTGCAACGGCGTTAACTTCGACTCATAACCATAAGCTATCTGCGGAAGCGAAAGTGGCGACCAGCTTTTACTCTTCGGCGTTTTGATCAACGGCTGACCTTCGCCGGGAATTTGCAATTGGAGCTTTTCGTTTAAATGGTACGAGTATAACTTATCGGTAAACTGCGACGGGTTATCTTTATAATGCTGATAGATCAGTTTCGCTGCAGCCACGTTTGACGATTTTTCGAAAGCCGTCATCACTGTAATTACATTATTGCCTAAGTGCGAGTCGCGGATGATCTTGTTGTACAGTTTAGTTTGCCCGCCCTCACAATCAACCAGAGTGTTGGTATCAATTTTATGCTGATCGATAGCCGTCATGTACGATGCCAGCTTAAATGTCGAACCGGGTTCGGCAGCTTCACTGATGGCATAGTTCAGTTTTTCGGCGTATTCGCCATCTGCAACTTTGGTGTAATTGGCAATAGCGCGGATCTCGCCGGTGGCAACTTCCATTAATATCACACAACCGTGATCGGCCTGGCTTTTGATCAATTGTTTTTTAAGCGCGCGCTCGGCAACATCCTGAAAGTTCACATCGATAGTAGAGATAATATCAGAACCATCCTTAGCGGTGATCTCTTCCTCATCTTCGTTATTAACCGGGATCCAAACATTACCCGCAATACGCTGCATTAAACGCTTGCCGTTTTCGCCATTGATATAATTGGAATAAGCCCCTTCTAAGCCTACCGGGTTTTTAATGTTTTCGTTTTTATAGCCGATTGTACGTGCAGCCAAAGCCCGGAAAGGCAGGATACGCTTGTTTTTTTGTACCACGATCAGACCACCCTTATACTTACCCATATTAAAAATGGGGAATTTGCGGATCTGCTTTAATTCCTGATAGGTCACATTACGACGGATCAGTTCATAACGCGAGCTATCGTTACGCGCATCACGCAGCAGGCGTGAATATTGCGTTGCCGACTTATCACCATAAAACTGCGACAACTTCATCGCCAGCGAATCGACCTTTTGATAGAACACATGGTCATCGGCGATCCCACCGGCAAGCATATCCATGTGCAGCTCATATTCGGGCACCGATGTTGCCAGTAAACTACCGTCAACCGAAAATATATTACCGCGCGCCGCTTCAACACTCACATACCGGGTCGACATGCTGTCGGCCATCGATTTCCATTTTTTACCCTGCGCAAATTGCACACGGCACAGTTGCATAATAACCGCCAACGCAAAAAGCAGGATCAACCCAAATGCCAGGTACACCCGCAGCAATATGTTAGTTCTGATACTCATTTGTCGTTATCCTCCTCAACCGTTAGTTTTTGTGGCGGTTCCAGCGCTTCTTTTATGCCCAAAGTATCCACCCGCTTAGCTACTTCGGTCAATGTTGTTTTATAAGCCAAATCGGCCTTTGTCGATTTAAAATCGAAATTCAGTTCTTTTACCTCTTTACCCAGTTTGTCGATCAGGCGGATATTATTCTCAGCAAGGTGCTTGTTGGCGATGTAAACCATGGCCAAAAAAGCTACATACAATACAAAAGGCAGGGCCCTTGTAGCCGAATCGGTCGACACAAATCCATTTTTAAAAAACTGCGTCAAAAAATTATCAGAGATCTCGCGCGGAGCAATCTCCTTCACAACCAGATCCTTCTCCTGCTCTTCCTCTTCCCTGATTTCGTCGCGTAAACGGTTTGTCATCTCTTTACTGCTATGCGTAATTTTGCACTACGTGCCCTGTTGTTTGTTTTTATCTCTTCATCCGATGCGGTTATCGCCTTACGGGATACAGCCTCCAGCGGACGATCGTCATTACCATAAATATCTTTTTCCAGCTCGCCGCTGAACTTGCCTTTGGCGATAAAACTCTTTACCAGCCTGTCTTCGAGTGAGTGGTATGACATCACCACCAATCTTCCGCCCTGACCCAACACCTCTACCGATTGTTTTAAAAAATCCTGTAAGGCCTCCAGCTCCTGGTTCACTTCTATCCGCAACGCCTGGAAAACCTGCGCCAGGTATTTATTTTCTTTACCGCGGGGTATCATATTAGCGATAGCCGCTTTCAGATCAGCAATGGTATTTATCGGCGCATTTAAGCGGGCGGTAGCGATAACACGTGCCAGCGATTTGGCATTCTGGATCTCGCCATACATGCCAAAAATGCGGTGCAGATCAGCCTCGGCGTAAGTATTTACAACTTCTTTAGCAGTCAACTTAGCCGATTGATCCATGCGCATATCCAGCTCAGCATCAAAGCGGGTTGAAAAACCACGTTCCGGAACATCAAACTGATGTGATGAAACACCCAGATCGGCCAGGATACCATCGGCAGGTATCGCGCCATGCAAACGGCAAAAGTTTTTAAGGTATCTGAAGTTTTGATCAACCAACTCAAAACGATCATCAGCAATCACATTCGCCTGCGCATCCACATCCTGATCAAAAGCGACCAGTTTACCTTCAGCACCCAAATGTTTCAATATCTCACGCGAGTGGCCGCCGCCACCAAAAGTCACATCCACATAAGTACCCGATGGCTTGATATTCAAACCTTCAATACATTCGGCCAGCATAACCGGGTTATGATACTCAGTCATCGCTCCTCCTTCCTGCACCACCCATCACCTCTTCGGCCAGGTTTGCAAAGTTTTCGGGCTCGTTATCCATCTGCGCCTCGTAAGCATCGGTAGCCCAAACTTCAATTTTATTAAACTGGCAAGCCAGGGTTACATCAGCACCAATACCAGCATACTCGGTTAATGCTTTTGGCAACAACACACGGCCAGCGCTATCCAACGACAACTCAGAAGCGCCACGGGTAAAGTACCTGATAAATTCGCGCGTCTTCTTTTCGTATTGGTTAAGCTTACTCAGGTCGTCGACTATTTTATCCCATTCCTTTCGAGTGTAGATCACCAGGTGCTTTTCAAAGCCACGGTTGATCACAAGGCCCTCGTTTTCAGCTCCGGGGAGCTGTTTTTTGAGGCCCACAGGGATCATCATCCGCCCTTTGGCATCCAGTTTACAATCAAATTCACCTAAAAAATGGGACATAGATACAAGTCTGCATTATTTGTTATGTAAAAGTAAATACATTTTCCACTTTCTACCACATTTTCCCACTAAAAGTTTTCAACACACTGAAAATTAAATTTTTGTCCCACTTTAAAACATTTTTGGCGTTTTTGGGTAACAAAAAACCCCGGCTTGATTGAGCCGGGGTTTGGATGGTATTAAAATTGGGCAGGACTTACACTTTGCCTTAATCAACTCAGTGTAGTGTTATTAGGATCGGCGCCGAATGCTCGCTTTCATTCTTTAGCCTGTCGATAGCGGTAACTACATAGATATAAGTATTCCCCTTTTTCGCGGTCTTATCCTCGTACCCAATTTCAGTATTATATTGGATATGTAAGATGTATTTCGGATCGTTGACATTGATGGTATCCTTGCCGCTGTAGCGGTAAATTACATAGCCGTAAACAACTTCTTTATCCTTTGCCGGCAGCGGTTCTTTCCACGTTAACTTAATGCCATTGGTATCAGCTTTAGCTGTCAACTCGCGCGGTGTTTTAGGTGCGATAGAATCGCGCCAGAGCATTACCGGCGGCAACGCTGGGTAACGGTAATAATTATTTTTGAGTGAATCGGTGAAGCCAAGCGGATTAGCTAATAAGGATTTCGAACTAAAATACACGCTGCCCTGCACCCGCGGGTTAGCCCGCAGGTACCTGATCTGGTAAGGGAACTGCGTCGGCTCTTTAAATCCGGCGAGCTTATTCTCGATAATACGATAAGGACCCATACCGATATACAAATGCCGGTTATAGGTATGATCCGTCCACCAATCCATTACTTTATCAAAGGCGACATCATCAGCGCCCAGCACGCGGTAGATCTGCGGGTTGATATAATCCACCCAACCTTCCTGAACCCATTTTTTAGAGTCGGCATACAGCGAATAATAGGAGTCGCCGCCGCGGGTATCCGAGCCTTCAGGGTTCTGGCTTTTGTTTGCCCATACTCCGGATGGACTTAAACCAAACTTCATCAACGGCTTATGCGCATGGATGCTGTCGTTCAGCATCTTGATGAGCCTGTTTACATTGTCGCGGCGCCAGTCGCCGATATCGGTAAAGCCCGCGCCGTATTTGGCAAAAGTAGCGGCATCGTTAAGCGTTTGGCCGGCTACATGATACGGGTAAAAATAATCATCCATATGGATGCCGTCCACATCATAATTATCAACTACATCCAGTATCACCTTTACAATATACTCGCGCACTTCGGGTAAACCGGGATCAAAAAGTTTTTGATTGCCATAAATAAAGAACCACTCGGGATGTAGCCGGGTAATATGATTAGCGGCTAAGCTGTTGGTATCTAAATTTTTAGTTGCCCGGTACGGGTTAAACCAGGCATGCAGTTCCATGCCCCGCTTATGCGCTTCATTGATGGCAAATTCGAGCGGGTCGTAAAACGGATCGGGTGCTTTTCCTTGCGTGCCGTTTAAATATTTAGACCATGGCTCGCGGCCCTTAGCGTAAAAAGCATCTGCAGCAGGGCGCACCTGGAACATGACGGCGTTAATACCTTCCTTTTGATGTTCATCCAAAATCGAAATTAGCTCCTGTTGTTGCTGTTGCGATGTTTCCTTCTGCGTTTTTGGCCAATCGATATTTTCAACCGTGGCTATCCACACTCCCCTGAACTCGCGTTTGGGTTGTATGGGGTTTTCGGGTGGGATGATTACCTGGGCTGTGGTATTGCAGGAACTTAGTACGCTTAATAAAAATATGGCGGTGAGCAGTTTGTGCATAGTAGGTCTGATCTAAAATAAAAATGTCATTCCGAACAAAGTCAAATCTCCTCCTGCGAACTTGTCGTTTTCAGAAGATTTCTCCCGTTGGTCGAAATGACAAAACTAATAAAGTATTTCTTACAACACCCTCACTTTAATAAAGCTTGGGTTTGCGCCCGATGTATACACGCGCTCGGTAGCTTTGATAAAGTCAGAGTCCTTGGCCTTCATAATGTCCAAAAACTGCTGCGGGTTACGATCAATCAGCGGGAACCAGGTGCTTTGTACCTGCACCATAATGCGGTGCCCTTTTTTGAAAGTATGCAACACATCCTGTAGTTCCCATTTAACTTCGGTTACCTTACCGGGAACAAACGGCTCCGGTTTGCTGATGTTATTGCGGTACTTACCACGAATAGGCTCGCTGCGCACCATTTGCTCATACCCGGCCATTTTTACGTCTTTACCGGTAAATTTATTGTTTGATGCCGTATCGGGGTATACATCCAAAACCTTAAGCACAAAGTCGGCATCGGTACCAGTGGTTGATACATGCAGGTTTGCCCAGATGTTACCCGCGATGGTTACATCTTCGGTCAATACATCGGTTTGATAGCTTAACACATCTTTACGATCGGCTAAAAAGCGCTGGTCGGCAGTCATGTACTCGCGCTGCATATCCATTGTTTCCTTCCTGTCGGCCACAAACGGAACCGGGTTTGCCGGGTCGGATACATATTCATCGTAGCTGTCCTTGCCTTTTTTAGCCGGCGCGATGAATGATAATTTGCCACCGGGCAGCAGGTATAAGTTCTTCTCGGTAAAACCGGCAGGTGGCCAGGTGTTATAGGTCTTCCAGGTGTTAGTGCCGGTTACAAACGTGTTTACCGGTGCAATATTAAGTGGTGTGCCTTTTAGGTAATGGCTAAAAAAGTTAAACTCAATATCGTTGCGGTAATGCGGGCCGGTCGGGCCACCAAAATCCACATCGCCTAAATGGTCGCCCAGGCCACCGGCCCAGCCGCCATGCACCCATGGGCCCATGGTAAAGTAAATAGGCGATTTGGGATTGTTTTTAATCAATGTTTTATAGGTATTGATAGCACCGTACAAGTCTTCGGCATCGTACCAACCGCCGGTAACTAATACCGCGGTATTGATATCATGGAGATGATGGAGCACGTTACGGGCCTTCCAGTGATCGTCATAATCCGGGTGATCCATCATTTCGTTCCATAGGCGGATAGTATCTTTATAATACTTGTCGTTGGTGTTCTTCATCGGGCCCATCTTCATAAAAAAGTCGTAACCGTCATCTGTGCCGGGATTAAAGCGTCCGCCGCGGCGTTGCGTGGGCTTATCATCCTGACGATTGGTAAAGCCTGGGTAAAAACCAAAATTGGCAACCAAAAAGAAAGCGCCGTTGTGCCAGCCGTCATCACGCCACAGATCGGCAATGGGTGCCTGCGGCGATGCAGCAACTAATGCCGGGTGACGACTCAGTAGTGCAGTAGTGGTATAAAAGCCTGGGTAAGATATCCCCCATACGCCTACTTTGCCATTGTTATTAGGGATATTTTTTAACAACCAATCAATGGTATCATAAGTATCAGTTCCTTCATCCACTTTGGTATTGGTGCTGTGATCCTCCAATTCGGGCGTCATTTCTTCATAAATACCTTCGCTCATAAAACGGCCACGTACATCCTGGTAAACAAAAATATATCCATCGTGCACAAAAGCCGTTGATGGCCCAAGAGCGCCTTTATAACCCGCACCGTAAGGCGCAACGCTATAGCAGGTACGATCCATCATGAACGGGTATTTCTTTGTCTGATCTTTAGGCACATATACCGATGTGAATAGCTTTTTGCCATCGCGCATGGGTATCTGGTATTCGGTTTTGATGTAGTTGTCTTTAATGTATTGCGCGTCGGGACCGGGGGCACGCTGGGCAAAAGCGCTGCCGCTTAACGCGATAAGAATAACGAGGGATAAATATTTTTTCATGAATGGGTCAGTTAGATTTTTAAATATAGCGATTTTATGGAAAGGTCATAAAAAAAGAGGCCCGGATGCCCGAACCTCTTTTGATATTATCACATCTAAAACTTAGTCATTTATAGCCTTAACGCCCGGCAGCTCTTTACCTTCCATATATTCAAGCAGCGCACCGCCACCTGTTGATACATAGCTCACTTCGTCGGTTAAGCCAAACTTGGCAACTGCCGCGGCCGAATCGCCACCACCGATCAGTGAGAACGCGCCAGCTTCGGTGGCTTTAACTACCGCATCGGCAATGGCACGGGTTCCTTTTTCAAAGCTTTCCATCTCAAAAACACCTACAGGGCCGTTCCATAAAATGGTTTTTGAGTTTTCAATCACCCTACTAAAGGCAGCTACGGTATCAGGGCCGATATCTAAACCCATCCACCCGTCTTTAATACTACCGGTTGGTGACACCCCGGTATTGGCATCGTTTGCAAATTTATCGGCAATAATAGTATCAGTAGGTAAATACAATTTTACACCCTTGGCTTTAGCTTTTGCTACCAATTCGTTGGCCAGGTCAAGCTTGTCGGCTTCCAACAATGAATTACCGATGGTACCGCCAGCTGCTTTCGCAAAGGTATACGCCATACCACCACCGATGATCAGGTTATCAACTTTGTCCAGCAATCTTTCGATCAGCTGGATCTTATCGGATACTTTAGAACCACCCATAACCGCGGTAAATGGTTTAGCAGCACCATTCAATACTTTTTCGGCATTGGCTAATTCGCCGGCCATCAGGTAGCCAAAATATTTGGCATTAGGGAAAAACTGAGCAATAACAGCAGTTGAAGCGTGAGCACGGTGTGCGGTACCGAAAGCATCATTCACATAAACATCGCCAAGCTTCGATAGCTTTTCAGCGAAAGCCACATCGCCTTTTTCTTCTTCTTTATAAAAACGCAGGTTCTCTAACAATAAAACTTCGCCGGGTTGTAAAGCTTTTGCTTTCGCGATAGCTTGTTCGCCAATGCAATCATCGGCAAATTCAACCTTTTGGCCCAAAAGATCGGACAGGTGCGGAACGATATGCTTTAACGAATATTTATCGGTCGGGCCATCTTTTGGTCTGCCCAGGTGCGACATCAGGATAACTGAGCCCCCATCCTTTAATATCTTGGTAATGGTAGGCAAAGCAGCCGTCATGCGGTTATCGTCGGTTATCTTAAAACCCTCATCGAGAGGTACATTAAAATCGACCCGGATCAATGCCTTTTTACCCGAAAAATTTATGAGATCTATTGTTTTCATTGTATATGTTGCAGTAAAAATTGTACGGGAGCCAAATTCCGAAATAAATACTAAACCCGATAATAAAACACCAAAAAAATTGGCGCGTAAGCTTATCTCTCTAGCCGGATGCGCGCGAGCTTTTGATTATGGTATCAAAATTGCCTAATAGTTAACGGACATATCATTTAAGCCGAGCCGTTATGAAAAAGTTTTTTTATTTATCAATGTTAGTGCTGGCGCTGGCAAGCTGCAAAAAAAACGCATACGACTTTTCCCCTACTGATACTAAACCTACAGATACTACGGCAACTACCATTACCCAACCGGGCGCTGTTACCGGCAACCCAATCCAGGTACCGGACAAAAATCAAATTACGGGTTTTTACCAAAACATGCCTGACCAAAATTTAAAAATATCGATTAAAGGTAAAGAGGTTGATATTGTTTTTAATGAAGATGTTGTATTGCTGGCACGAACTGCAAACTTAAATCAATCGTATGCAGTGCATTTTAAAGAGGATTTTTCGGCAAGCGTGCTAAAAAACTATGATTTTTATTCGGTAACCAGGGAAGGCGCTAATGCTTATAACTGGGTTGATGATAACCTAAATAACATTAACAAAACCAAGAAGGACACCGTGATCAATAACATCGCTATCACCAAAATAGAGGTAACCCGCACCTTTAATTTTATGCATATTTTTGATAGTGAAGATGCAGCTTTAGCGGAATATAACAGGCTCGTTGCCGATAAATCGCAAACGATCAGTTTCTCGGCATACTATGCTCCGGTTGACCCGAATACGATCACTGTTATAGGCAAAGCGACGCTAATATTTGAGGGCACTAAATAAGCCATCCTGTTCAGGCGGGAATTAAATTCCACATAGTTGCGGAATTCAACGGCAAAAATTCCACAAAATACAAAGCCTTAAATCTTATTACTATTCTTTAATTTATTTTTTCTGATCACTGTATTTTGAGGTACATCACGTAGTGTGGCCCTATGTTAGGTACTTCAAACTCGGGTGAGATAATTTCGAAACCGATATTTTGATAAAACCTGACCGCCTTTTTACGGGCGTTGCACCAGATGTAATTGGCTTTTTGCCCACGCAGATACACAATGGCAAAATTAAGTAGTTGGTTGCCGATGTTTTTACCGCGATGATCTTCTAAAGTAGCCATACCGCGCAATTGGTATCCTGCACCATTAAACTCCCCATAATTTTCGGGATGGAATGATGCCACACAAACCAGCACATCGTCGACAAAATAGCCAAGGTGGAAAGCGCCTTCCAGGTCGTCCGACGGGAAACGCGGTTGGCCCGCAGGCATTTTTCCTTCGCGCAATACGATGTTGCGGATGTTAAACACATCATCGAGGGGTATAAATCTGATCATTTTAATAAACTGATTTCTTCAACCAAATTAGCCAGGCGGCCGCTGTAACCCATTTCGTTATCGTACCAGCCCACAACTTTAACCAGGCCACCAACAACCGAAGTTAACTTCGAGTCGAATATACAACTGTGCGGGTTATCCAAAATATCAACCGATACGATCGGGTCTTCGGTGTATTCCAAAATGTCCTTCATCGCACCTTGCGATGCCTGTTTAAAAGCGGCGTTAATTTCTTCAACAGTCGGTGTCGTTTTTAAGCTGCAGGTAAAATCGGTAAGCGAGCCGTTTAACACCGGTACCCGAATGCCCGCCCCGCCTAACCTGCCTTTTAAATGCGGAAATATGGAGGTAATTGCTTTTGCTGCACCGGTGGTTGTGGGTATGATGGAAGCAGAGGCCGCACGTGCACGGCGCAAATCTTTATGCGGAGCGTCGTGCAGGTTTTGATCGCCGGTCATAGAGTGTACGGTCGTAATATAGCCATCGATAATTCCCCAGTTATCATCCAGCACTTTCACCATCGTAGCTACATTGTTGGTTGTGCAAGATGCGTTGGACAATACCGACGCGTGAAGATCAACCTGACCGTCGTTAACGCCTAATACTACTGTAGGTACATCCCTGTCTGTGGACGGTGCCGATATGATCACCTGTTTAGCTCCGGCCGTTAAATGTTGTGATGCTGTTTGGCGCGATGTAAATTTACCTGTCGATTCTACTACCAAATCAATCTCCAGTTCACCCCAGGGCAACAGTAAAGGATCTTTTTCGGCAACAACACGAATGTATTTGTTATTAACGATCAAATTATCGGTATCAAAACTCACTTCGCCCTTAAAACCCCGGTGTACCGAATCGTACTTAAACAAATGTGCGAGGGTTTCTGTATCGGTCAAATCGTTAATGGCAACTACCTCAATATTGGGGTATTGTAGTATCGACCTTAAAAATATGCGGCCTATTCTGCCAAAACCGTTTATAGCTATCTTCATCCTAAAAATATTCAGGCGGCAAAGTTATAAAGAATTGGGATGTTGCCGGTTGAAATGTTTTAAAGTTGCACCAAGGTGAATGTTGTGTGCTTTGAAGGGCCGATGTTTAAAGGTTATTTAACAGCATTCTTATCTGTTTTTTCCCGGTTTAAACTCTCTTCCTCACCCACGGTGAACGAGATATTAACGCTTAACCACGAACCCTTTGGCCTGAACTTTTGCGGGTTAGCAGCGTTATTTAAAAAGGGAACCTTATAATCCTCCAGATTCATCGGTATTTCCTCTTCAATGCGGTTGCCGTCATCCCATACCTGGTATTTATATTCGTATTTGGCAATTTTCTGGCGCTCGCCGTTTTCGAGAATCGAATGCGTATGATTACAATAAGCAAGGCAGTTTTCATTTAACTCCGCCTGCCAGGCGATCCAGAATACGCCGGGTTCGGTATCAAGCCCGCTGTCTTTACCATAGTTGTATATTTTGATGATGACATCGAAAAAGAAGCCTTGTGGTAATACATCCGGTACGTTATCAAGGAATTGGATCAAGTCGACACCATTTTGTACGGAACTCGCACTTATTTCCGGGCGCACCATGACTATCTTGATAAAATGGATCAAAAATCCGCGGCTGGCCTTTAATTTATTGGCCAGCAAACGCCGCTCATTTTCTGTTGGTCTAGCCATCTGTTATAGTTTTCTATTATAACCTAACAAACGGCAATAAGTTTTACTTAACCACCATTTGCACGGTATTACGGCTCAGTTGCTCCAGTAAAACAACCTTTCCGGCGGTCAATTCCTTTAGTAATTCCTGCTTGTAATGGCGCACGGTTATCAACGTAAGCTGGCTGTTGTATTTGATGCGGAAATCTGTCTGAAATAACTGCAGCAGCTTTTCAAAACGCTCTGCATCGTGGTCGAAACATACCGAAAAACTGCGTGCCGAGTTTTGCATGGTGTTGACCTTGACATGGCATTGCGCGAAGGCCCTGAAAATATCACTCAGGTGGTTCTCGGATATAAACGAGTAATCTTTGGTGGCAATGGATAACAACACCTGGTTCGACTTAACAATAATAACCGGGGTATCATATTTAATATAATCGCTTTCACGAATAATGGTTCCAGGCTCATCCGGATGCGAAAATGGTTTTACCAGCAAGGGTATTTTGGCATTTTGCAGCGGTTTGATGGTTTTAGGATGGATAACGCTGGCACCATAATAAGTCATCTCGATAGCTTCGGCATACGATAGCTCGTCATATTTTACGGTATCTTTAAACAATTTCGGGTCGGCATTTAGTACCCCAGGCACATCTTTCCAGATAGTTACCGATTCCGCTTTTAAGCATGCCGCAAATATCGACGCCGTATAATCCGACCCTTCGCGGCCAAGTGTGGTGGTAAAGTTTTCTGATGTACCGCCGATAAAGCCCGGCGTAACAACTACGCCTGTGGCCAACAGCTTAGGCACATCCTGCTGAATGCTTTTGCCCGTTTTATCCCAGTCGATCACACCTTCGCGGTAAGTGTTATCGGTATGGATATAACCTCGTGCATCCAGCCAATGGCTTTTTACACCTGTTTTGTTGAGATAGGCGTTAACAATACGGGTTGACACCAGCTCGCCGATGGAGACGATCTGATCATAAATAAAATCAAAATCATCGTGCGGCTCTTCCTCAATTGCCCACTCAACTTCTACAAAAGTATTGGCAACCTCGTTAAAAACCGGGTGATCTGGCGGGAATAACTCGCCGATAATATTATAGTGGTATTGCTTGATCTCGTCCAATACCTGGTTCATCTCCTCGTTTTGCTCCACGTAGGCACGGGTTAGTTTTTCGAGCGCGTTTGTGGTTTTACCCATGGCCGATACCACGATGAGTAATTGTTTATCCTGGTTTTTGCGGACTATCCCGGCTAAGTTGACGATACCGGCGGCATCTTTAACCGATGCGCCTCCAAATTTATATACCTGCATTTTATTTGATGTATTGCTGCACTACCGTGTTAGGTTTAAGCAATGGTTTGATTTGTGAATATGGGATAAGCAAGTCCGTCATACCTGCTGCGTAAGGTTTAATTTCGTATTCATTGTACAAAAACCGGATACCGATAGGCGTGATCAGAAAGTTGGTATTGAGCGAAAACGTATTTCCTTTAAAAAAATAATCGCGCGCGAGCGAGGAGGTATCTTTCAGGTTCTCATTCTTCCTAAAGATAACTTCGGCAATCTTATTGAGCTTTGGCTGATAACCATTTGCAAAGATATCGCTTAGGGCAATCTGCTTTTGCGAGGTGGTATTCCAGTTGGTAAACAATGTCAGCTCTATGGGATGCGCGTTTCCCGAAAAGGTTGAGCCGCCTGCCTCGAAAGTAAGCAGGCTCGAATCCTGCCGGATAACGTTGACATGCAGATCAAGTTTGAAAGGGATGAGTGTATGCTTCTTAGCCTTTTTAAACGCCTCGTATTCGGCAATAAAATGTTTGGCGCGGGCTTGTAGGTCCTTATCAGGATGCGCATCAAACAAGCTTAAGATCTTTTTGGATACGGTATCGTTCAGCACATCCTGACCGGTAAAAACCGGGTATTTTATTTTGGCCACACTGCAACCGCTGTCGGGTTTATTACCGCAATCTTCGGCGCGCTCTTTAATCTGCTGGTAAGTATACTTCAGGGTATCGCGGGTAATATTCGGAATAACCTTAGGCGGATTAGGATGAAAGCAGGACGAAAACGCGATCGCGAAAAGCACGATAAGCAAAACCCATTTTATTTTCATACCCGGTGTACTTGTTGTTTAGTTAACGATGCGTTTAACCAGCCAGCCTCAATCCCAGCTTCGTATTTTTTATAAAAATCGATGGCGGGTTGGTTCCAGTCTAACACCTGCCAGACCATACCGCTAAAGCCGAGCTCTTTAGTTTCCTGAACGATCCTATCGAACAATAGTTTGCCGATGCCCTTGCCCCGCCATTCTTCGGTAACGATCAGGTCCTCGAGGTATACACGCCTGCCTTTCCAGGTTGAGTAGCGTACATAGTAAAGTGCGAAGCCCACAATGTAATTGTCGACTTCCGCTACAAAAGCTTTCCACACCGGTTTGTTGCCAAAGCCGGCATCTTCAAACTCGGCCATGCTTACTTCAACTTCCTCGGGTGCTTTCTCAAACAACGCCAGCTCATGTACCAATTCCAGCAATCGCGGGCAATCTTCTCTTCTTGCCTCCCGTAAATTTACCTGCATATTGTATTTCTTTATTGCGCTGAGACACACCCCTGCCCCTCTCAAGAGGGGAACCGATTGTATGTCTCCCAGTGTTAATTGTTTTTCCAGTGTTTAATAACCCGTTGACCGAAGATGGTGCTGCCTAACCTAACCATCGTACTCCCCTGCTCAATAGCCAACTTATAGTCGGACGACATCCCCATCGATATCTCTTTAAAGAAATCATCCTTGCGGAAAAAACTTGCCTTTATCCCATCGAACAATGTTTTCAACTCGTAAAATTCGTCTTTGATCTGCTTTTCATTTTGGGTATTGGTAGCAATTCCCATCAGGCCAATAATACGCACATTTTGCATATCGCGGTATTCATCCGAGCGTAAAAGTTCGATCAGTTCATCATATCCCAAACCAAACTTGGTGTCTTCGTCGGCAATATACACCTGCAGCAGACAGTTAATTACCCGCTCGTTTTTTGCCGCCTGCTTGTTAATTTCCTGCAAAAGTTTCAGGCTATCAACCGATTCGATCAAGCTAATAAAAGGCGCTATGTATTTAACCTTGTTGGTTTGCAGATGCCCTATCAGGTGCCAGTGGATATCTTTCGGCAGCTTTTCGTACTTTTCAACCAGCTCCTGCACCTGGTTTTCGCCGAAGCTACGCTGACCGGCGGCATAGGCTTCTTCTATGTCTTCAACCGGTTTTGTTTTTGAAACTGCCACCAATTTGACCTTTAAACGGTCGGTTTCAGCTTTTAAATTTTTTATATTATCTGCAATACTCATTAATCCGTAATTTTACCCATTAAATGGTGCTAAATTACAGAATGCGTTTTTATATCATCTTGTTTTTTTGTTCAGGATGTTTTTTTATGAGTTGCAGCGAGAGCAGCGATGCCCCAAAGCCCTTATTGACCATGCCGCAAACGGCACAGGTGTTAACGGATATCCATATCGTTAATGGCAGCCTGTATAATGTTACCAATCAGCCGGATAGCATATTGAAACACGGCATGGGGCTGTATCTGGATGTGTTTAAAATAAACCATACCGATAGCGCTACTTTTAGAAAAAGCCTGCAATATTACTCGCTGCACCCTGATGTATTATATGTGATATATGAGGGTGTAACCAAACGTTTAACCAAAAAGTTGGATTCGCTAAAGAAAGTTAAGGCGCACCTGGAAGCGGTAAAACGCAAAGACCCGCACTTTAAAGCCGACTCGATCAAAGCTAAACACAAAGCTGATTCGATAGCTACGGCACGGACCAAGCGTATTGAAGACTCGGTAAAGGCTGTTAACAAAAAAAATGAGGCCGAGGCCAGGAAACTGCAACAGTTTCACCGGAGCATTATGTTAAAAAACAGAAAAATCATCCACGTACAATAAATGCTTTACCCCAATAATAGTGTTGATAAACTTGGTTTTACGGAGGTAAAGGAACTCATTAAAACCCGTTGCCTAAGCGTGATGGGACAGCAAATGGTCGACCGGATACAGGTAATGAACAATTACGACCTGATACGCAAGTTTTTGAGCCAGGCGCAGGAGTTTAAAAATATCCTCGAAAACGACTCGCCATTGCCGATACACCACTTTTTTGATATCAAGAGCCTGGCTAACAAAGCAAGGCTGGAAGGCGCATTTTTAAGCGAAGAAGAGTTTTACCAGGTTCAGGCATCGCTCACTACCGTGTTCGCCGTCATCAGTTATTTTAACGAGCGCGAAGGACAGTATCCTGACCTGGAAGCCTTGTTTGAGCATTTGCCGATAGAGAAGATCATTCTCAAACATATCGACCGGGTAATTGACCAGAAAGGTAAGATACGCCCGAATGCTTCGCACGAACTGATGGAGATCACGTCGGGTATAGCCAAAGCCGAGCAGGAAGCACGACGTAAGATCGATCATATTTTTAAAGCGGCGAGCAGCAGCGGCTGGACGGCCGATGGCAGCTTAACCATTCGTGATGGCCGCCTGTGTATCCCGCTCTTGGCTGAAAATAAGCGTAAGCTCAAAGGCTTTATCCACGATGAATCGGCATCGGGGCAAACGGTATATATGGAGCCCGAAGAGGTGTTTTCATTAAACAATAAAATACGCGATCTTGAATTTGAGCGCCGCCGTGAGATAGTTAAGATACTCACCGCCCTAACCGACGAGCTGCGGCCTTATACTCCGCTCTTGCTATCGTACCATAGCTTGTTGACCAAGCTTGATTTTGTGCGTGCTAAGGCGCTTTTCGCGATTGATATTGAAGCCAGTATGCCGATTTTGCATAATGATGCACGTATTAAACTGGTCAATGCCCGTCACCCGTTGCTGCTGTTAAGCTTTAAAAAGGAGCATAAAACCGTAGTGCCGCTTAATGTGCAGATAGACGAAGAGAACCGGGTGATCGTAGTATCTGGCCCTAATGCCGGCGGTAAATCGGTTTGTATGAAAACCGTTGGCCTGCTACAAATGATGGTACAAGCGGGTTTGCTGATACCTGCTAACGAAGCCAGCGAAGTTGGTGTGTTTAAACAGATCTTTGTAGATATCGGCGATGACCAATCCATCGAGAGTGACCTGAGTACTTACAGCGCCCACCTGAGCAAAATGAAGAATTTTGTGGAACAGGCTAACGGCAAAACACTCATCCTGATAGACGAATTTGGTACCGGTACCGACCCGCAATTTGGCGGCCCTATTGCCGAAGCCGTGCTCGAATCGCTCAACCACAAAAAGGTAAAAGGCATGGTGACCACGCACTACAGCAACCTTAAGATCTTCGCCAGCAATACCGCGGGACTGGAAAACGCCTCCATGCTGTTTGATAATAAAGAGATGCGGCCGTTATATATGCTCGAAGTGGGCAAGCCGGGTAGCAGCTATGCTTTTGAGATTGCCCAGAAAATAGGCTTACCACAACAGGTACTTAACCTGGCCAAAAACAAGATCGGCGACAGCCAGAAAAAGGTGGATACCCTGCTTATTGATCTGGAACGCGAAAAGAACGAGCTATACCTATCAAAAGTGCAGCTCGAAAAGCAGCAACGCCGTGTGAATGAGCTGATGCAGGAGAACGAAAAACTCAAGACATATTACGACGAAAACAAACGTACACTGGTAAGCGAGGCCAAACAGGAAGCAAAGAACATCATTCTCAACGCCAATAAACTGGTTGAGAACACCATATCCGAAATTAAGAGCAGCAATGCCGATAAGGAAAAAACCCGCGAACTTCGCGAAAAGCTCAACAATGAGGTAAAGAAAAACACGGTTAAACCTATCGCACCCAAACCCACTGCCGATGAACTAAAGGTTGGCGATTGGGTGAAACTGAACGACAGCGACACCACCGGTGTGATCATGGAAATTGCCCGCGATAACCTGATCATCGCCATTGGCGACCTGCGCACCGTAGCCAAAAAGAACCGGGTGCAAAAGGTATCGAAAAAAGAGGTGCCCAAAGAGGTACGTAAATCGTACAACAGCAATACGGATAGCATTGCCAATTTTAGTCCGGAGATTGATGTGCGGGGCAAGCGCGGCGAAGAAGCCCTGTACGAAATTGAAAAATACCTGGATAAAGCCATTATGATGGGTTTTGGCAACCTCAAGATCATCCACGGCAAAGGCGACGGCATTTTACGCAAACTCATCCGCGAGTACCTGCGCAAATACAGCGAGGTTGACCGGATGGAGGACGAGCACGCCGATAGAGGGGGTGATGGGATTACGTATGTGTATTTGAAGTGATTCGGGTTGACCTTGTTTTAAAATGTCATTGCGAGGCACGAAGCAATCTTTGAGAAAAGTTGCAAATGTGATTAACATGTTCGCTTGTTCTCAGAGATTGCTTCGTGCCTCGCAATGACATGATGGAGGCTTACGAACTAAAAAACTACCTCATATTCCAACTAAACCCAACCGCCACCCCTGCCGATTGCAAGCCAACCTGCCCGAAACCGATCTGTGTTAATGGCAGTTTCAAATACGGCTGTACAACCAGTCCAAGCTTGTTATTGAGCTGGTGCTGATAGTTAACATTCATATTCAATACGCCCAGTAGGTGCCGGTTTTGATTGCTTACGTCGAGATCGACACCGTCTTTAGCCGGATCGGGAAAGGTAAAGCGGTAATCTTCCTTTAACATGATGTATGACGATAAACCCGTACCAATGGCAAAGCTGTTTTTGCCTTTGTTATACAACTGATAGTTGATATTGAGCGGGATATCGAGCACATAGCAATCGGCGTTAACCGTGTTTGGCTTGGCGGTGCTTGTCCACAGGCCAGCGCTCCAGCCGGGGCTGCTTGGTTTGTAATTGCCCACACCGGTTTGGTAGGGTTTAATGGCATAAGCGGCGCCGGTTGTAATGCTTAACTTCCTGGTTAGTTTTAACGATAATTGAACAGCGAGATTAAGCCCCGTTTGTTCGTTATGGAACGAACTGACCCCGTTTACATCGGGCGCAGCCAAAACAGCCAGCGCAAACCTCGATCCTATTGCCATATGCGTTTTCAACGACTTTTGATTATCGATAACAGCCGTCACGTTCTTTCCTGAATCGATAGCGGGTACCATAGCAATTGGCTTGTTGAGGCGCTCATCAACATTTAACCCCCTGCTTTCTGCAGCAAGGCT
>Ga0209026_1000489_pt1 | contig 29001 bp, 18 predicted proteins | sample AraplaCL_Col_mCL_FD_184262 | JGI IMG/M metagenome (GOLD analysis project Ga0209026, IMG submission 184262) | Arabidopsis root microbial communities from the University of North Carolina, USA - plate scrape CL_Col_mCL (SPAdes) (version 2) | ecosystem: Host-associated > Plants > Roots >... | reverse complement strand
GATTCGTTCAGGATAGCGTCTATCATCGTTGCGAGTGCGGTTCCAACACAGGCAACGATGATAGACGCTATCCTGAACGAATCGAAATACGAATTGCTGGGCGAAGGAAAACGTTGGTTTACATTGGTACGTACCGGACGTGTGCATCAAATTATGGATCCCGTATTAAACTTACGTAATGCCACAACTACTGTTGTTGGCGGTGTTACGGTTATTACGCCCGATACCAAAGGCTTTGCTGATGCACCCAACAGATATTATTGGCCTGTTAGCCAAAGCGCATTAAACGCCAATAAATTATTAAAACAAAATCCGGGATATTAATTAAAACAGCCATGAAAAGAATAACAATATTTTCAATAATCATCATTGCATTTCTGAGCATCGGTTCGTTAATATCCGGATGCTCGCTGGCCGGTTTAAGTCTGCAAAAAGACTATAACCGCTCACTCGACGATACGCTCGACGCGCACGTTTACAAAACAGCGTGGGGTTACCTTAAATCCCGCGCATATCAAAACGCATCACCCAGCGATACCATCTTCCGCCGTATGTACGATGGCATCATTTATTCGGGCATCGATACCAACGAATATACCAAACCCGATCGTACCTATATTTTCCTGCAAAATACGGTTGTTACCGGTCAGCTTTGGGCCAAATATAAAAATGGATCGGCAGTTGGCACCAAATGGCAGAGCTATTCAAAAACCGATGTAAAGAACTACCTTTCGTACCTTATTTTATTAGGTAGTTATACGCACCGTAATTTATCGGTAACTAAGGATCAGGAAATACAAACGTTGGCTCCAGCTGGAGTTTATACTACCAACCCAACAACTTTTTTGGCTCCGGGTACATTTAACACCAATCCCAAGTCAACGATGATGGTACACGTTTCCAATGCTAATACGGTTACTTCACAGTTAGACTATCCTATTGTATTAAATACAACAGTTAATGTTAACGTGAGCGATTTACTGGCTACCAATGGTGTAATTGATGTATTAAGCGGCAGTACAGCTGCGGTTCCGTTTTTCTTCCCTGCACCATAAATAAATATAAAAACATGTTACTATAGGTTTATCTATAGTAACATGTTTTTAACATGATCAAAAGGATACGCGGATGTAAATTACACTTAACAGTTAGCTGTTATCGAGTAATTATAAATCATCTTTTAAAAGGATTTTTACCCTAACCGTAATCCAGAAAAGCAATTTTTAATAGGGGATAGCATTCCCTATGCAATTACAGTTTATGCTTTTAGCAATGCCCAACCAGGTTGGTACATTACACAAAGGCAGATAAAGAATACTCCACATGTTAAAAAAATGGTTATTGGCCCTGTTTTGTTTCGTATACTTTAGCTACCAGGCTTTTGCACAGCAGCAAACTAAAAATGGCGCTGCCGAAATTGAAGGTAAGATAGATGCCCTGATGTCGAAAATGACATTAGAGGAAAAGGTTGGCCAGTTAAACCAATACACTGGCGACCGTTTGGCCACAGGTCCGGTTTCGCCGAGTACTACCAAATTTGAAGATATTAAAACAGGCCGCGTAGGCTCAATGCTCAACGTACGCGGCGCTAAAGATACCCGCGATGTGCAGGCCTTGGCCTTACAATCACGCTTAAAAATACCTTTACTATTTGGTTTGGATGTAATACATGGCTATCGTACTACTTTTCCTATTCCGTTGGCCGAAGCTGCCAGTTGGGATCTGGATGCAATTAAACTTTCTGCACGTACTGCCGCTACCGAAGCCGCGGCATCCGGCATACACTGGACGTTTGCGCCGATGGTTGATATCTCACGCGATGCGCGCTGGGGCCGTGTAATGGAAGGTGCCGGTGAAGATACTTATTTAGGTTCGGCGATTGCCTTTGCGCGGGTTAAGGGTTTTCAGGGCGATGGCCTGGGTAATTTAGATGCCGTAATGGCTTGTGTTAAACATTTCGCTGCTTATGGCGCAGGTGTTGCCGGCCGCGAGTACAACACGGTTGACATGAGCGACCGCCTTTTATGGGAGGTGTACCTGCCTCCGTTTAAAGCCGCTCTTGATGCAGGTGCTGCCACTTTTATGAACTCGTTTAACGAATTGAATGGTATCCCGGCAACGGGTAATACTTATTTACAGCGCGATATTTTAAAAGGTAAGTGGAATTTCCAGGGGTTTGTAGTGAGCGATTGGGGATCTATCGGCGAACTGGTGCCGCATGGTTTTGCTAAAAATAAGTCGGAAGCAGCAAGGCTGGCTGTAACAGCGGGTAGCGATATGGATATGGAAAGTCATAGCTATATAGATAACCTTGTAAAGCTGGTAAATGACGGTAAAGTTTCTGTAGAACTGGTTAATGATGCCGTAAGGCGCGTACTACGTAAAAAGTTCGAACTGGGTTTGTTTGATGATCCTTATCGTTTTAGCGATCCGGCCCGTGAGGCCAAAGTGCTGGCCGACCCTGCTAACAAAAAAGCAGCCCGCGAGGTTGCCGAAAAAAGCATCGTTTTGCTTAAAAACGAAAAGCAACTGTTACCGCTTTCAAAAAATATTGGCTCTATAGCCGTAATTGGCCCCCTGGCCAAATCAAACATCGATATGATGGGTTTCTGGTCGGTAAAATGGGATAACGATCATTTGGTATCGTTATACGAGGGGCTGGAAAATAAAGTATCTAAACAAACCAAACTCACTTATGCCAAAGGGTGTAATATAAACGACGAGCAGGAAACCGGTTTCGCCGAAGCAATTGCCGCAGCAAAAAATGCCGATGTAGTAGTGATGGCAGTTGGCGAAGCTTATGACATGAGTGGCGAGGCCAAAAGCCGGTCGAATATTCACCTGCCAGGCGTGCAGGAGAAATTGGTAAAAGCCATTAAAGCTACAGGTAAACCGGTTATCGTATTGGTAATGGCCGGCAGACCGTTGGTATTTAACTGGACAGCCAACAATGCCAACGCTATATTATATACATGGTGGTTAGGCAGCGAAGCAGGTGATGCCATGGCTGATGTACTTTTCGGGGATTATAATCCGTCGGGTAAACTACCTATGTCGTTCCCGCGTGCCGAAGGCCAGTTGCCGCTTTACTACAATCAAAAAAATACAGGTCGTCCAATCGTTAATCCTAAAGATGTGTTGTATAAATCGGCTTATATTGATCTGCCGAACACGCCAAAATTCGCATTCGGTTACGGCTTAAGCTATACTACATTCGCGTTAACCGATCTCAAATTCAGTAAAGAAAAGATCAATCCCGGCGAAACGTTAACCGTTACCTGCAATATCAAAAACACAGGTAAATACGCAGGTGCCGAGGTTGTTCAATTATACATCAGGGATATGGTTGCCAGCATAACCCGGCCGGTAAAAGAATTGAAAGGCTTTCAAAAAGTGTATTTAAAACCTGGAGAAAGTAAAGAGCTAACCTTCATTCTCGATAAACAAAAGCTATCATTTTATAATCAGAGCATGCAGTGGGTAACCGAACCCGGCCAGTTTGCAGTGATGATAGGCGATTCATCCGATCATATTGTGTTGCAAAATAATTTTGAATTAACCGATTCTACGTCTGCTCATTTATGAAAAAGATAGTATTACTGATAGCATTTACCGGTTTGTTCGCTTTCGCGAAAGCACAGTATGTTGGCCTCTCAAATACTGAAATTGACCTGCTAAAGCAAACCATCAAAACTGATGCTTCGGCTAAAAAGCTCTATGCTTCTTTTCAGGCATCGGCCGATGCCGCGATGAAAGAACAACCTAACCCGATAGTGAAGATACTATCGGAAGGGCACCTGGAAGGTGACCCGGATAAGGTGGCCAGCTTAAAAGCTGTACGCGATGCTGATAAAATTTATGCGCTGGCATTGGTTTATCGGGTTGATGGTAATAAAAACTATTTAACCAAAGCACAAGAGTATTTATTGGCCTGGGCAAAAACCAACAAATCAACCGGTGATCCGATCGATGAAACCAAACTGGAAGCGTTGTTTGCCGGGTACGATATGGTACGCGATCGGATTGAGCCCGATGCCCGTAAAGCAATTGATAAATGGCTCGATAGCATTGCAGAAGGCGAACTGAACAGCGACCATGCCCGTCCGGGTAAGGGTACAGCCATCAACAACTGGAACTCGCACCGCATCAAGATCATCACATTGATAGCTTATACTATCCACACCAAAAAGTACGATAAGGATATTCCAAAAGAGTTGATAGCGCAATTGGGTGTCGACCTTTACCCGGATGGCACCAGCTACGATTATATTGAGCGTGATGCTTTTCATTATCACATCTACACCCTCGAGCCATTGTTAAGGGCAATTACTGCTATATATCGAGCTACCGGGAAGAATTATTTTAACGAGGAATCGTACACCAAATCGTCTATCAAACGATCGGTGGATTTTATGATCCCTTACGTTACCGGGCGATTAACCCACGCGGAGTTTGCCAACAGCAAATCTAAGTTTGATAGGGCACGTGCTCAAAACGGCGAGAAAGGCTATCAGGTTAAAAACTTTATCCCAACAACGGCAATATATGTGCTATCGCAGGCGGCTTATTTTGATAACAGTTACCTGCCTGTTGTAAAACAACTATCGGGTGGTAATACCGACGATAACTGGCAATTATTGCTCAATAAAATAACACAGCCCACCGGCCCCGCTAAATAAATCAATATCCCACAAATGAATACAGCTATCCAACTACAGAAAATTACACTTGCAGCAGCCTTTTCGTTTTTAGCAGTTGCGGCGTCAGCCCAAAAAGTTGATGTGAAAAAGCAATTTGCCAACGCAGCTAACCAAACAACTTTCATGTTGAGCCAGATCCAGACGGCTGATACAACAGGGAATAAAGTATCGCCACGTACATTTGAGAACGGCAAATTTAAACTGGTAAAATCGAGCGACTGGACAAGCGGTTTTTTCCCCGGCGAGCTGTGGTTTTTATACGATTATACGCACGATACCAAGTGGCTGAAACAAGCAGAGATCTATACCGCCAAAATAGAAAAAGAACAATATAATAAAGGCACGCACGACCTGGGTTTTATGATCAATTGCAGCTTTGGCAATGCGTACCAGGCAACACATAACGAAGCTTATAAAAAGGTTTTGATACAGGCGGCAAAATCGCTAAGTACCCGTTTTAATCCTAAAACAGGTGTTATCCGTTCGTGGGACCATAATGCTGATCAGTGGAAAAACCCGGTGATCATTGATAACATGATGAATCTGGAACTGTTATTTGAGGCTACCCGATTTACCGGCGATTCATCGTTTTATAAAATCGCGGTATCGCATGCTGATCACACTATGAAGAACCATTTCCGTGCCGATTACAGCTCGTACCACGTAGTTGATTACGACCCGGAAACAGGCGCTGTAATTAAAAAACAAACCCACCAGGGCTATAGTGATGAGTCGGCATGGGCGCGTGGGCAGGCATGGGGGCTTTATGGTTTCACGATGTGCTACCGCGAAACACATAACAAAAAATACCTGGAGCAGGCACAGCATATCGCTAAATTTATATTCAGTAATCCAAACATGCCTAAAGACCTGGTACCATATTGGGACTACAACGATCCGCAGATACCTAATGTATCGCGCGATGCATCGGCAGCAGCTATAACCGCATCGGCATTGTACGAGCTTGCCGGTTACAGCAAAGGCAACGATTATAAACAAAAGGCCGACATGATACTGAGTAGCCTGAGCAGCAGTGCATACTTGTCGCCTGCTGACCAGAATGCAGGCTTTATTTTATTACATAGCACCGGTCACCGTCCCGCGAAAAGCGAGATCGATGTACCCATTAACTATGCGGATTACTATTATCTGGAAGCATTATTGCGAAGCAAAGGTTTAAAATAAATATCACTATGAAAAGGACAATATTACTCGTACTCATCACATTCGCTTTTGCCGCCACGGCATTTTGTAAAGATTATTTAATACACAACCAGCAGGAATTTAATGCCGCCATAGGGCAGGTTAAGCCCGGTGATGCTGTTATTATTGCCAATGGCACATACAGCAATTTATCGCTGAATGTTGCAGTGTCGGGGACCGAGAAAAAGCCCGTAACTATTAAAGCCGAGGGTAAGGATAAGGTGACCTTTACCGAAGATGTTTACGACCACATTTTTAATGTAACAGGTAATTATGTGGTGCTTGACGGCTTTACTTTTAAAGGCTGCAACATCTTTAAAAAAGATGGTAAGAACGGTCTGCTGGTAGAGTTTTTTAACACCAAAAACTGCCGCATGACCAATTGCGCTTTTACGCAAAACGCTGCTAAAAGTCAGTTTATGCCCATCGTGGTCATATCGGGTAACGGGGAAAATAACAGGATAGATAACTGTAGCTTTATTAGCAATATCGACAATCAGGAAGTGCAGGTAAAAGTAACCAAAGAAGAGTGCCCTAAATATACCTTGATCGAGCATAACCTTTTTAGGGATAAACCAAAAGTGGCCTGGCCAATTTATAATGGTGGCGAATGCGTTCAAATAGGGCAAAATCCTATTCTGCTGGGCAATATGGTGCCGAATGCTACTGTGCAGAATAATACTTTTATCCATTGCGATGGCGAGCCGGAAGTGATCAGTAATAAAAGTACCGGCAATAAATATTTAAACAACTATTTTGAGGATTGCCAGGGCGAACTGGTGATGCGCGGCGGCCACGATTGCCTGATTGACGGTAATACCTTTAAAGGCGGTATAGGCGGCATCCGTGTAAACGGAACCGGGCATACGATCAGCAATAATAACATCTCCAATATCAAAACGGCTATCCGTTTAATGTATGGTATGGGTAAAGGTAAAATCGAGACCAGCTTTTATGTGGCGCCAAGCGGCTGTGTTGTTAAAAACAACCACATCAGCAATGCCGAAACAGGTATTTTAGTTGGCGATAGCAAGAATGCGGATTGGACAGGCAAGTTTGATGTTAAACTATATCCATCGCGCACGATGCAGGATGTTGCCCCTTTCGATAATCAGTTTCTGGACAACGTTTTCACCAATACCGCGAAGACGATAGTTTATAATTGATAGGAAGTTGATTGGGTTGATTGAGTGAATGGTTGATCAGCTTATATAAGCGATAACTACTCACTTAATTAACCATTCACTCGGTCAACTCTGTTTTACTTCCCCGCGTGCCTCGCGTTTAACTGCGCCATATACAACGATTGCGGTTGCAATCCGTCTTTATCACGTCCTTCCCATTCACCGGCCCAACGATCTTTAAAGTGGCCAGGGTCTTCTGTGCCATGGAAACCAATGCAATAATTTGTGCCGCTAACCCATGGTTTCTGTACGGCAGCTTTTTTAGCGGTGCAGTTCCAAAGGATCTGCGTTACACCGCTCCAGCCGTGACCGCTGCCCATATAACCCCTGTCCTGAACATTGATCTCGCCATCCGTCACGATGTTATCATACAGCGTGCCCGACGACCAGCGGTGGTGCGGGCCTATGTCGGCGTGCTCGTTTTTAGCGGTGCTGTTGTAAAATACATTAGGGCCGCAAACCTTTGCCCCGGTGACATAATCATGACGGCCGTCTTCAGTATGGCAGTTCATAAACAGGTTAAGCTGCCCGGTATTGTTAAAAGAATAGCGCCTGCCGCCGGTGATCTGCGATTTAGCGTCAACACACCTGCTGTCGGTAACAGTAATATTGCGTGTGCCGCCTTCCAAACTAACACAGGCGTAGCCATAGTACCGTGCGCTCACGTTGCGCACCCAGCCATTGGCCACGGCCTTAAAACCAACAGCTATCCAGCCGTGGTTTTCGTCGGTTTCTGATGCATATTCCGACTCGAAATAAATATGTTCTACGCCAACTTCCCGAATACGGGTATCGAAGGTGTATTTGTAGATCGACCCACCGCCGTATTGCGCTTCTAACTGCATCACCACAGGGTTATCTATAAATACCTTATTACCCTCAATTTTAGTGATCACACGCTCGTAATGCATATCGTACTCGCCGGCTTTCCATTGTTTGGTGCCTTCACGCTCTACGATCTGGTCCATCTTCAGGTCGTGGATCCAGTTTTGCGGGCTGGGGCGGAACAGGATAACCGGGTCGCCAACTTTAAAACCGGCGGCCGATTCGACATTGAATGATTTGGCGCCTACAGGTACAAAACTATCCGTGATCTTTACACGCGATCCGCCAACCTCACGTATCGATCCTGAACCTTCCACGTTTAGTAAAGTACGCTGGCCGGTACCCGCAGCAATAATGCGTGTGCCGTTCTTATCGTCGCCCTCGCCGCGTAAAACAATACCACTGGCTTTTATAAAAAGCTGTCCGGCAACTTTGTAAGTTCCTTTTTTTAACAGCAGTGTACCGCGAAATCCGTTTGCATCCGGCGAGCGTTTGGATACTTCGTCGACAGCGTCCTGGATCAATTGACCAGCATCGCCATCTTTTGGTGCTTCAATGGTTTTTACAACAGGCACATCGGGTATGGCTATATCATTTTGATGATAACCTACCAAACTAAAATCGGGGAGGGTTGCTCCATCCTTGTCAGGATGATAGGTAAGTGAACCATCGCCGTTAAGGGTAACAAATTTTGATTGCCAACCGTCTTTTTTTCCCGTATGGAATGCGGATATAGTTAGCGCGGCAATGCCTAATACAGCAATGCGTTTAATTACAGATAATGTCATATTACAGGTTAATAAAGCAGGGGTTTGTTTAGCAGTTTAAATATAAACCTTTAGACTGCCGCGGTGCAATTTAGTAGCGTGAGTACTGCCACGGCTCACCTGTTTTTAATCATAGCCCGATATGTTTGATATCTTATAAAAAGCTCATAGTATAACTCAAAGGCCGTTTTTTAGATATATCGCTTACGATTTGGACGACACATCGTGTTAAAATCGCTTAATGTTTAGCCCAAATCGGATAGTGTTTTTTATTGGTATTAGAAGACATATTCAAAGCTATAGGTACCCGAGCCTATGTTGAATTTAATAGCCGACTGCTGGGTAGTTAAATTACTGATATCTCTTAGTCCCGAAATTAAAACCCCACTCTCCGTTACCGCTTTGCCGGCAGCATTTGGTAGTACGACTGTAGCGCGGGTATTGGGCGGTATCGTAATGATGATCTTAAATTTGGCGCTGTCGATCTTCCAATCGGACACGGCTTTCCCGTAAAGGGTTTCCAATTCAGCTTTCGCCGATGTAAGGTTGCCACCCGGACGCGGGGCTATCACAATTTTTTTGTAGCCCGGGCCGGTTTCGTCGTTATCCAAACCGGCGATGTCGCGGTACATCCAATCGCCGATGGCGCCGTAGGCATAATGGTTAAATGAGTTCATGGTTATCGCCTCAAAACTGCCATCTGTACGCACGCCGTCCCAGCGCTCCCAAATAGTTGTAGCGCCTAATTTTACGGGATATAACCACGATGGGAACGTTTCCTGTAGCAACAATCTGTAGGCTATATCCAAGTGACCGAAGCGCGTTAATACCTGGCAAATGTAAGGCGTGCCTAAAAAGCCGGTGGTAATATGAAAGCGATAATCGCGGATGTTATTAACCAAACGGTCAACCGCCTGGGCGCGTAAGTTTTCGGGCAGCATATCAAAGTTAAGCGCTAACACATAAGCGGTTTGCGTGCTCGATACCAACCTGCCGTTAGGTGTTACATACTCTTGTATAAAAGCCTTTTTTAACCTGTTTAAAAGGTCGGTGTATTTGTTTACCTCATCGGTTTTATTTAAAACCTGCGCCGCGTTGATCAATAACTGAACGGAGTGCGTGTAAAATATCTGAGCTATTAAATATTTATCGGTAATGGCGGCACGGCCGTCGTTATCATCGCCAGGGCTGTAAAACAGCCAGTCGCCAAAGTGCGAGCCTTTGTTCCACAGGTCGTTTGTGCTGTGAGCGGTCATATAATCAACCCAGGCTTTCATGCTGCTGTATTGATTGGCCAGTATGCTTTCATCGCCATAAGCCAAGTACATGTTCCAGGGGATGATGGTTGCGGCATCGGCCCAGCCGGTCGAAGCCACATCGGTTTTACGCAACACATTGGGAATAACAAAAGGCACACTACCATCCGGCAATTGGTCAGCTTTTAGATCGCCCAGCCATTTGGTGAAAAAGCCCGCTACGTCCATATTAAAAGCTGCTGTTTGTGAAAAGGCCTGCGCGTCGCCGGTCCAGCCCAGGCGCTCGTCGCGTTGGGGGCAATCGGTAGGTACATCAACAAAATTTCCTTTTTGGCCCCAGGTAATGTTATGCTGCAGTTGGTTGATGAGCGGGTTTGAGCAGGTAAAACTACCTGTAGTTTTCATATCCGAATAAACAGCTACTGCTGTAAAATCATCGGTGTTCACCTTGCCGGGATAACCTTCAATTTTGATATACCTGAAGCCTTGATAGGTAAAATGCGGCTCATAGGTTTCTTCGCCATTGCCTTTCAAGGTGTATTGAATTTGCTGCTTTGCACCACGCAAATTGGCGGTGTAAAAGTTGCCGGGTTTATCCAGCATTTCGGCATGGCTTATTTTAACAATCGTACCTGCCTGGCCATTAACTTTAAAGCGTACCCAGCCTACCAGGTTTTGTCCGAAATCGATCACAGTTTCACCTGAAGGGGTTTGTATGAGTTTTATGGGCTTAAAGGTTTCATGCTCACGGGCAGATGGCCCAATGCTGCTGGTTATGGCTTCGGGACCGAAGGGTAGTATGCCAACATTTTTCCAATCTGCATCATTAAACCCGTTCAAATCCCAGCCTTTTTTTTCGAGCCGGGCATTGTAAGTTTCGCCGTTGTAAATATCCGAATAGCGGATGGGGCCATAATTATATTTCCAGCTTTCGTCGGTTTTGATCAGCTCTTTGCTGCCATCAGTGTAGGTAACTTCGAGTTGCAGCAAGCCACTTATTTTTGTACCGTAAGTATTATGGCCTATGCCGCCTCGATACCATCCGTCGCCCAAAGTAAAGCCGATAGCATTATCCCCCTTTTTTAGCATATTGGTTACATCGTAAGTTTGATACAGCACGCGATTATTGTAGCTGGTCCAACCGGGGGTAAAGCAATAGTCGCCGATTTTTGATCCGTTAAGATGCGCTTCATATAAGCCATGAGCGGTAATGTAAGCCATGGCCGATTTAATGTTTTTTGAGAGGTGAAAAGACTTGCGAAACATCGGGCTTGCATTTTTAACCGTATCGGTGCCGGCGGCTCCTATCCATTGCGCTACCCAGTCGGTAGGCTGTAATAAACCCATCTGCCAAAAGTCCCCATCGCTCCATTTGGTGGTGTGTCCGTGATTATCGCTAACCCTAAGCTGCCAGTAATAGCGTGTTTTTGAAAGTAAAGCAGGGCCTTTATAAGTAACGTTTACAGATTGTTCGCTATGTTGTATGCCGCTGTCCCAAACTTTTCCTGCATCGTTTTTTACACGTATCTGGTAAGAGGTTTGCAAGGTATTCCTATCGGTGGTAACCAACTTCCAGCTAAAGCGCGGAGTAGGTATGCTGATCCCAACAGGATTGTGAATGTATTCGACAACCAGATTGTTCACCTGCAAATTTTGAGCATGCACTATCGCGGATATCGCGATCATTAGGCAAGCCAATGCCCAGGTGCGGGTTAGGTTTTTTAGCATAAATTATTGATAAGGCCTAAAATTCAGGTTTTTACAGATGGTATTCTGTAAAGCAATATAGTATTTTTTTAAGGGTAATAATTTATCTTTATGTCAAATCAGCAATAAAGCCATGATGACAGCAAACGAAATTATGAACGATCTGCAAGCCAATGGCAGCGAGAGCGTCAAAAAGATATGGTTAAAACACGGAATCAAAGAGCCATTTTTTGGTGTGAAGATTGAGCACCTGAAGAAGATTCAGAAGCAGGTGAAAAAGAGTTATGAGCTAGCCAAAGAGCTTTACGCCACAGGTAATGCCGATGCCATGTATCTTGCCGGGCTGATCGCGGATGATGATAAGATGACCAGGGAAGACCTGCAGGGTTGGGTAAAAGTGGCGCTATCGAACAATATTAACGAATATACTGTTCCCTGGGTAGCGTCACAGGGTAGGTATGGGTACGAACTGGCTTTGGAGTGGATTGATGCCGGTGAAGCGCACATTGTGGCGGCGGGCTGGTCTACATTAAGTTGCCACGTTGCTCTAACGCCCGATGAGAACTTGGATATATCGGCATTAAGAAACCTGCTTACCAGGGTTGAAAAAAATATACACACAGCCGATAACCGTGTGCGGCAGAAAATGAATGGTTTTATAATAGCCCTGGGCAGTTATGTATCGCCACTAACCAATGAAGCTATTGCCGCTGCAGGCCGGATAGGGCAGGTAATAGTTGACATGAACGGCACAGCTTGTAAAGTACCTGATGCTATTGTTTACATTAACAAAGTGAAAGATAAAGGTCAGCTTGGAAAGAAAAAAAAGGAAGTGAAGTGTTAGCTTATGGCTAAAAAAGAAAAAGTCAATCGCCTCGCGCGACTGACTTTCTTAATCTATTAACTTAACTGTTCCAATTATTTCCGAAATGAAAAAACTTGGTGATTCAAAAGTAAAATTCGGGGCATATTAAGAATAAGCGAAATTCACCTTAATATTGAACGAAGATCATTTGAATGTCATGAACTATAGGTTAGGGCTGAAGTAAAACATAAAAAAGGCTGCCCCAAAGGGCAGCCTTTTTTATATAATCATATAACCGGATTAATAACCAGGATTTTGTTTAAGGCCTGGATTAAATACAATTTCTGATTGCGGATAAGGCAACTGGAACCTATAATCGCCGGCCGGTAAAGTAGCGATTGTTGCAGCTGGTGCAACGCCTGTACCATTAGCATTATCGCCATGTACAGCATCACGTTGTGATGGCAAATTTAAACGTTTAAGGTCAAAGAACCTGTCGCCTTCAAAAGCAAGCTCTAAACGGCGTTGTTTTAAGATCTCAGCAAGTAACGGAGCACCGGTTAAAGCAGCGTCGACAGTAGAAACATAACCATTGTAGCGGTTAGTTTTTAATAAAATCAAATCAGCAACGGCAGCCGGAATAGCGCCTGTTCTGTATTCTGCTTCCATTCTATTTAATATAACTTCAGCTGTTCTGATTACTTTGCCATCAACTACACCTGCAGGGTTTGCGCTTGCATTTGGGTTAGGAACCCCTATGCCTAACTCTGGTGGGCCAGACCTGCCCGCATACTTAATAATGTTATTGTATAGCGTGTTGTTATAGTAGTTAGTTTGGAAATACGTTGTTTTTCTTACGTCAGTAGCGTCAAACATTTGGTAAAAAGTGTAATCTGGTACATATTCATCTTTGTAACCATTTGTTGTGCTTGTAGGATTTGGGCGCGACGTAAATTGATAATAGTTAACACCTTGTGTATTAATGTTATCAATAGTGGTGTTTTTAACTTTAAATAAAACACCAGAGGTGGTTGCATCCGTCCAAATAGATGGGAAGGTTGCGATATTTGGTAAATTAGGCGTTGTACCCAAAGCTTTGTTAGCTTCTAAAATACAGTTAGCATAATCACCTTTGTACAGATACACCCGCGATAATAAGCCGGCAACCGCTTCTCTGTTTAAAGTAATGTTGCCATTGGCATTAGTTGCTGATGTATTGATCAAACCCTCGGCCTTAACAAGATCAGCAATTACTTTATCATAAAAGCCCAGTAATGGCTCACTGGCCGGCAGGTTAGTTGCTGCTGTAGTGGTTACATAAGGCAATGTAAAATCAGCTGCCGTTGCATTTAAATAAGTTTTGCTGAATACACGGCTCATATCAAAATAAACCATAGCTCTTAAAGCATAAGCCTGCCCCATAGCATCATTTTTAAATGTACCGTCAGGGAAACTACCGATGTTTTCTAAGATAGCATTTGCACGCCTAACAATTGTATAACCACCTGTAAATAAACCCGAAGTAGAGGCAGAGCTATAAGAGTAACCGTAGTATGGAGACTGTAAACTCTTTCTTCCCTGCTGGCCAAGTACAAGGTTATCAGCCAATACATCGGCTAAAATGTTCCATGTGCCACTAACGTAATACGATCCTGATGTTTTTAAACCAGCGTACATACCGTTAAGGTCATAAGTAACGTCTGTTTGTGTCTTAAAAGCCTGCTCGGTTGCAACCGTATTATACGGAAACAGGTCCAAATCCTTTTTGCTGCATCCGGCTGTTGCTATTAATATAGCACTTAGCGCAGCTGAATATATTATCTTTTTCATAAATTTTCTTTCCTTTTTAGTCAACCTTAAAATTTAACATTTATACCAAATGTGTAACCAGTGATTGGGGGATAAGCGTATTGGCTAACCGATCCTGAATAATAGGTTGCGCTTGAACCCGATTCGGCAAGTTCGGGGTTGCCGTGATACTTGGTCCATATGTAAAGATTAGTACCTTGAGCAAAAACACGAACTGCGCTTATTTTTAGTTTTTTAAGGTATTTACTTGGTACAGTATAGCCCAGTGTTACATCTCTAAGAGACAAATAGTCGCCTTTTTCAAGATATTTATCCGAAAAGGGCTCCGTATTGTTTTGTGTAGGATCTAAAGCATTTGGATAACGAACCACGTCTCCTGGTTTTTTCCAGTAGTTTGCAGCTTCTGTAAACATGTTGGTGCTAACGTCTATGGCACTGGTTTCATCTTGCCAGATTTCGTTATAAATGTAGTTACCACCAGAGTAATAGAAGCGAGCTGAAAAATCAAAGCCTTTATAGCTTACATCTGGTCCAAAACTGCCATAGTATTTAACGTTTGCCGATTTACCGTTTAGTATCGCTGCCTGACCACCAGAGAACGTTTTTGTGGTAGTACCGTTAAGGTTATAATATGTTTCTTTGCCATCAGCAGGGTCTACACCTTGCCATTGCACTAAATAGAAAACGTTAATTGGCTGGCCAATAACAAGCCTTTGTATACCATCTGCATTAATGCCTGTAGCATTATCAGAATATAGCGCTGTAACTGCGTTATCGTTGTGGGTATAGTTGAAAGCTAAATTAACTTTTAAGTCCTTGTTACGTACAATTGCACCATTAATACCAACCTCAATACCACGGTTTCTAACAGCGCCTACGTTGCCGGTATAGCTGGTAAAACCAGTGGTTGCCGAAACGTTTACAGGGTAAAGTAAGTTTTTATTTTCACGGTTGTAGTAATCAACTTCACCCGTGATGCGAGAATCAAGGAAACCATAGGTTAACCCCAGATCTTTAGCGTAACTGGTTTCCCAGGTTAAGTCTGGGTTAGCCAACCTAAGCGGAACAGCAGCAATTTGATCGTTATACTTGGTTGTTAACGAATAGGTACCTAAAGCCTGGTAGGCGGTTATGTTGTTATTACCTGATGTACCGTATGACCCGCGTATTTTCAGATCAGATACCCATTCTGGTAAGGTAAGGAATTTTTCATTTTTGATATCCCATGCCAAACCAACGGCGGCGAAGTTTGCGAACCTAACGTTTGCTCCAAAGTTTGAAGAACCATCACGACGACCACTCACGTTAATAAAGTAACGTTTGTCAAAGTCATACTGTAAGCTTCCAAAGTAAGATATCAATGAAAATTGAGTTACTGATGTAGAGGCAGCGGTTGGAGTAGAAGCATTCTCTAAGGTTGTATACGATGCAGAAGGGAAGTTTCTGGCCGTTGCTGTAATGTTGTAGAAATTATCTTTATCATACTCAGTACCAATTAAAGCATTGATAGTGTGTTTACCCTTAAAAGTTTCAAGCCAGTTGGCGGTATTTGTCCAGCTATAAAAATAATCTGTTTGAACCTGATCGCTTTTTTGGTTGTAACCTAATATACCTGCAAGGTTAGATCCTGGTTGCAGGTAACTAGAATATTGCAATGTGTTATAGTTAAGCGCGTATTGCGTTTTTAGAGTTAAATACTTAAAGAACCTGGCTTCACCATAAAGTGAACCAAATTGATTTACGCGGTCGTAATAGATAGGGTTTTTCATCGCACCTTCAATAGGAGAAAAACCTACTGTTGTTGGGTTAGGCGTAACACCATCACTTAAGTATGGCTGCTCATAAGGGTTGAAAAAGAACATAGCACCAAATGAGTTTTGAGAGTTGTAGTTCTCATAAACGCGTTTTTCGTGTGTGCTTGTAGTACCCAAATTAGTACCTATTTTAAACCAATCTTTAACCTGATAGGTAACATTTAACCTGCCGCTGGTTCTGTTAAACTCAGATAATCTCTCAACTCCGGGATTTTTATTAATATCACCCGATAGGTAGTAAGTCAGCTTATTATTATCGGCACCGCCCGACAACGATAATTCATTATCATACATCGTAGCTGTTTGAAACAAATATTTGCTCCAATCACCGGCGCCTCTGCTTGCAGCTACATCCCAAACATTTTGTCGTTGAGCGGGGGTAAGTGTTAAAATTGATGCGGTTGCTCCATATCTGGCTTGAGCAATAGTGTCTAATATACCACTTGGAAAGCCTAATTCGTACTCGTATTGCTCTTTTTGGGCTGAGTTCATTAAAGTAACGTTTTTCAACGGTTGGCGCTGAGTTTTACCCATACGGAACGAGTATGCTACAGTAGGCGCGCTCGATTTACCCTGTTTAGTAGTAACGAGTAACACACCGTTTGAACCACGTGAACCATAAATGGCAGTAGCCTGTGCGTCTTTTAATATTGTTACATCTTCAATGTCATCAGGATTTATACCGTTATAAGCTGTTGTTGAAATCTGAATACCATCAACAACGATTAAAGGTTCAGAACTTGCTGTGATCGAACCGGTACCACGGATACGGATAGCCGCGTTGTTACCTGGCCTGCCGCTTGATGCAGTAACCTGTAAACCCGGAGCAGTACCCTGCAAAGCCTGGGTGAATGTAGGGATCGGTTTTTGGGCGATATCCTTGTTTCCTACAGAAGATAATGCACCGGTAACTTCTTTACGTTGCATGGTTTGATAACCAACTACAACAACCTCAGTAAGTGCTTTGGTATCCGGGCTTAATTTTACATCGATTACAGTTTTAGAACCAATTGTAACCGTTTGCGAAGCATATCCCAGGTAGCTAAATACCAACGCTTTAGCGCCGGCGGGTATGGTAACCGAATATTTACCTTCGGCATTGGTTTGGGTGCCATTTGAAGTACCCTGAACTTTAATAGAGACACCGGGTAGGGTGAGTCCGTCGTCGATACCGGTTACTTTACCGGTAACCGTTCTGCTTTGTGCAAAAGCGCCTTCTATTCCTATCGCAAGAAGCAATAAAATAAAGAGTAATTTTTGTTTCATATTGTTTTAATTAATGTTATTGAGTGTTTGCCTTGCATAAGAGAAGGCTCAAATTTGTTGTATATCACTTGGGTGTTACAACAACGGTCACGGCGGTGACTTAATGATAAGTACATAATTGTTCATGGCGTCAGTTATATGATGATTACAAAACTGTAATAGTAAGAAATCAAGATCTCAGGCAATATGCGATAATCACCAATTTGGTGATTCGGGCATATTTTAATATTGACGCGGGGAATAGTAAGCGAAGAATAAGAAAAGTAAAAACGGGAAATAATGTATTGTTTAAAAAGCTATTTCCCGTTTTTTATAAAGGTAAAATGTTGTTAAGCAGATACCTGCCTGTATTTTTGTGGAGTGACGATGTACTTGGTTTTAAAAAGCCTGATGAATGAACTTGGGCACTCAAAACCTACCATACACACAATTTCGTTGATGGAGTAACGGGTTGTTTTTAGCAACATGCGCGCGCGTTGCAGTCTCAATTGTATTAAAAACTGATGGGGTGATACGCCAAAGGCCTGCTTAAATGTGCGCAGAAGATGGTTAACCGACAGGCATGCATGTTTGCTCAACTCCTCGAGCATAATATTTTTATTGAAGTTGGTGTACATGTAATCTTTTGCCATGTTTAACCGTTTTAAAATCTCAATACGGGTACTCTTGTTGGCGAAATTTAATTTTTCGGCTTTTTTGTATACCTCGTTGTTGTAAACTTTTTGATAGTTAATGAGGCAATGGTGCAAATACTCATTTATAAGCAGTTCATCCTGTAAGCCGCTGTCGAGATTGTGTTTTAAATGGCCTATATTGAAACGCATATCACCTGAAAAAGGGTAAATCGTTTCGGTAAAGTCAACGTCAAAATTACCTGGCTCCTCTGGTTCATCCAGCAATAAGGATGTGTTTAAAGCATACGATCTGTTAAAATCATTCAGAAATCCCTGATCAAATGTTATCGAAAATGATTCCACGGGCACGTCAGAATCGATCTTGCTGATGTAATGGGTGCCCTTATTTAGTATCAGGAACGAATCGGGATATATGGAAAGATCCCGCCTGCCCACCTGGTACAGTTCGCTGCCGCTTAACGCAAACTTCAGGGTAAGGTCGGCGGTGTACTGTGTCTGATACCTGTGCGCCCTGGTTTCGCTCAGGATTTTATTGTTGTTTTTTAAGGTCCTTACGTAATCCATAATCTACGAGGTTTATAGGTCGTTATAATTTCTTTCTTCCAGTAACACAAACTCATTACCGTAGTTATCATTAAACTCGGCCGATAACCCGGCCGATAAATACTGGGGTTGATCTTTAAAGTCGATACCTTGTGTTTTTAAATGGTGATAATCTTTTAGGCAGTCTTCGGTATTTAATATAATGCGGGTTTTGAAACCGGTTTTTTCGGTGTCGACTACCAGGTTAAGATATTGGTCGGTATTATTAATGCGGATAGGTACCTGGTTTGTTTGAGCATCAGGAGTAGTGCCATTGGCAGTAGTAAAACCAAGCTTTTCGGTAAAAAAACCTACGGCTTCTTCCATATCCTTAACAAAAACCATTACGTGTTTTATTTTCATAACTGTATTGCGCAACCATTAACAGGTTAAAACTTGTTAGTATTCTAAAATTGATTGGTCAGTTATTAAGGCGGATCGAGGCAGATGATACAATTAGCGTCGGCTTTTTGTATATGCCAAAATTAAACTAAATGTATAGGTGCAGGTATCACCCCCTTAGGGGGATTTTGCATATAATTAATTATTATAATAGAGAATAGGGGATTCTCACTATTTTTTTGAAAAATGAAGAGGTGTGCTATCTGTATTACTATTGGGGTTACTTATACAAGTTTATTATCGCGTGCGGTTTTAATTGCATCTGCGCGCGAGTTTACATCAAGTTTATTATAAATATTTTTGATATGGCTTCGAACGGTTTCGAGGTCAATAAATAATTCATTGGCTATTTGTGTACGGCTTTTGCCGTTACATATCAGTTCTAATATCTGCGTTTCGCGCTTTGAGAGCGGCGAGTTTTGGTTGCGGCGGAATGAGTTGATTACTACCCGGGCGATGTTTACGCTCATAGGGCCACCACCTTGTTTTACCTCTTTAATTGATTCGACAATTTTTGCTGCGGGCGTATTTTTTGTCAGGTATCCTGACGCGCCATTGGATAAGGCATCGAATATTAACTTTTCAGATTCATAGACTGTTAATATCAATATATGTGCCTGCGGAAGCATTTTTTTTAGCTTAGGTATAGCTTCGATACCGTTTGTGCCAGGCAGTTCAATATCCAGTAAAATAACTTCGGGGGCATCGGCCACAATTTTTTTAGCCGCTTCATCAAATGATGCATAGGCATTTATTATCTCATAGCCTTCGCTTTGACCAATTAAAAATGTATATCCTTCGCGAATGATCTGATCATCCTCAATAATTACTATCCTGATATTATCAACCTCGTTCATAGCTTTATTTATCAAGTTTTTTTCAATTTTAATTTTAAAATAACGGTCGTGCCCGTTTTTGCGTCCGATTGTATAGTAACCTCTCCGCCAATCCGCGCGGCCCTGTTTCTGATGTTTTTAATGCCGTGGCCCATAGTAACCTGATCGGCGTTAAAGCCTTTGCCGTTATCGGCCAGTAAAATACCCATCTCATTATTTTTAACGGTACTTACCGTTAAGTGCACTTGTGTAGCGCAAGCGTGCTTTAGTATGTTGTTTAACAATTCTTTATAGATCATCGTCATATTGCGGCAATACTCCAGCGGTAGTTTAATGCGATTGAACGATGGATCTATCTCATCAACCTCAAAAGCTATCGGCGTATCGTGAAAAAATTCGATACCAAACAATTTGATGTGGGTTAATATCTCATACAAATTGTCACTCTTAGGATCCAGGGCCCATAAGATATCTTTTGTGCCATTATATAGCGCTTCGGCGTTTTGTTTAATTTGCCCAACAAGTTTCCTTTGTTCGGCTTCCGTTCCATTTAATTTTGCGGTCAGGATATCTGACAATACGGTGATACGGGTTAGCTTGTTACCCAGGTCGTCATGAAAATCTTCGGCGGTTTGCAGGCGTATTTTTTGTTTCTCTTCGCGTTTTATCTGCTCAACTATGCGTACTGCCCTTAATTTACGTTTGTGCATATAGGTTTGCATACTTATGCCGCATAAAACAAGCGATATAATAAGCGACAGCCTAAATAACCAGGTTTGGTAAAAAGGGGGAATGATCTCGAAAGAAAACTGCGCGGTGTTGTTTGATTGTAACCCGGTTGAGGTGACGGCCCTTACCTGGAAAGTGTAATTGCCTGGTGGCAGGGACGGATAATCGACAACGGTATTTTTTATTGGCGCGCAAAATGCATCATCGTGGCCTATGAGTTTATACTGGTAAGATACATCGCGCGGATTTTTTAAGTAAACGCCTAAAAACGATATAGCTAAATGGTTTTGATTGTAAGGTATACGCGTATCCGAGGTATCGGCCATCGATTTTACGTGTTCGGGGGTAAACAGGTTTACCGATTGGATGATAATATGCGGGGGTGGGTTGCGCATAACCGGTTTGGCGGCATTGTAAATAACCAGGCCTTTTGTGGTGCCCATCCATATCTTATCATCCAAATAAAGCACGGCGTTTTCGTTTGCCTCGGCTATGAGGTCTTTTGAGTTACCGGTGCCTGCAATGGTATAGTCAAATCCGTTTGGCGATGGCATTATACGGTTTACACCCCTACCGGTACCCGCCCATATTATACCACATTTATCGGCCACTAAATTGTATATGCTGTTAGAGTTAAACCCGTTTTTTACATTGTAGTTTTTTATACTGCCTGTTTTCCTGTCCCAAACAAACAGGCCCCAGTCGCCGGTACCAAACATAACTTTGTTGTGGTAGCGCATCATACAAAGTATGTTGGATGTTTCGAGCACATCAAGCTTAAAACCAGGTACCAGTTTTTTATTGACAAATAATTTTACACCGTTTTGTGTGCCTGCTAATACCGAATCCTTACCAATCGACAGCAACGAAGTTGTAAAAGAGTTAAATCCATCAACTCGTGTTATAGCGTCGTTATCCCAATAAAAGCATCCGTATGGTGCCGCCATCCACATGGCCCCCTCACTATCTTGCTCGAGCGCGTTAAAAATACGGTCCTCGGTTCCGGGCACCATTGTATAAGCGCGTCCATCAAATTTCCATAAACCACCCAATGAACTACCCATCCAGATGTTATCGCTCTTATCGGTGTAAATGCATTGCACTTTTTTTACGTTTGGATTGGCGGTAGGCAGGTTAACGTTTTTAAATTGTTTTCCGTCAAACTGCATTACGCCGCTCCCATCGGTGGCTAACCATATGTTGTTTTTCCTGTCAAGCGTTAAGCCCATTATTGTTTGGGCGCTACCAATGCCCTGTGATTGATCAAACACGATATAGGTATTGCCCTCGTACTTATAAATACCACCGCCCCAGGCAGCCAGCCATAGGTTGCCATCGCTGTCACAATAAATATCAGGTATTGGCGTGTCTGTAAGGCCGTTTTGGGCAGTAAAATGTATGAGTTGTTTGTTTTTAATGCGGTACACTCCACTTGAGGAACCTATCCACAGATCGCCGCGCATATCTTGTTCAACACAAAGTAAACCGGTCTTAACTCTGTCGAGGTCGGCATTGGGGTATGGGCGGACTACCGTTCCTGTGCATATATATAGTTTATTGTTAGCTATAAAATAGACTTTGCTATGGTCAAGTCTATCAAATAACATCCAACGGATCACCAGGTTTTTATACTGCCCCTCGAGCGGGATGATATTTACCCAGTTTGAGCCATTTAAACAAAAGATGCCTTTTTGAAAAACACTGGTACATAGTATACCCGACCGGTTTACCGCGATGTTGGTAATGTCGAAATCTTCGGCACCGGTTATGGGTACATATTGTAAAACCCGCCCCGTTACTTTAAACAATTTTCCCTGCATCACCAGCCAAATGGTTCCGCCACCGTCTTCAACGATATTGGTTACCCAGCTGTGTTTTACGATGCTGGGAATGGGATAATTGGTTAGTTTTTTATTGTAGAGACATGATAACCCCATGTGCGTACCAAACCATACCCTGTTTTTGCGATCGCATAAAACGGTGTATACAAAATTGTTGGGTAGCCCGTTCTCTTTTGAAAAGGGTGTAAAATCTTTACCATCAAACCTACAGGCGCCACCCAGTGTACCCATCCATAAACGGTGAGATGCATCCTGGCTCAATGTATTTACCTGCGATTGGATCAGGCCGTCCTCAATATCATAGTGGGTGAAAGTGTATTTTTGAGCAAAGGCCCTAAACGTTAAGCAACTAAAAACGCACACCGCTACCAGTAACAGTTTTATTATGCCGTATACAGTTAAATTACTTTTTATTTGCAGAAACATATAATAACAATAGGCCTTAACGTTGAGGCAATTATCCGCTATAAATTAAAGCCTATTTTATAATAAAAATATCCCCCGAAAAGGGGGATATTGGTTAATTGGGTTTGTTAAGTATAAGATGCTTTTTACAGCACTATGTTACGGCATTGTTTAAAAAACAAAAGTTAATGAGTTAACGAAGCGACGCTCGGCGACGGACCTGTAGCATCATTGTTTTTAAATATTCTGCAAACCTGGGTTATCTTCCACTCGTTATTGTCGTTTTTCTCCATGGTGATGTAGTTCTGTTGTTTAAAGTTAGCATATTGAAAATCAACACGGGCTATTATTATAGCATCGCTTTTAGCAATAACTTCGTATTCGCTGGTACAATCCTGTTTGGTGGCGTCAGCTTTCATACGCTCCAATAAATCGGCTTTGTATTGTACAATAACCTTTTCGGCACGCGGCATTTTTACACGTACATCGTCGCTAAGCACTTTATCAAGTTTTTTAAAGTTCGAGGTCATATAGCTATCGATGTAATCATCAATCACGCTTTCGTAGGTAGGTGTTTTATAAGTTTTGGAGAAGCTGCTGTTGGTTGTGGCCAATAATCCTATGATCATACATACCACTAAAAGTTTGTTTTTCATTGTGTTGGTTTTTTTTAACAAAGATGTGGGGGCTGTTGTTAAAGCAGATATGTTAATAACACCTATTAAAAGGGGATAAAAAGGGGGATAAAAAATAAAAGATGTTAAAAGCAACCAGATATGAAAAAAATCGGTAACGATTTTAGATTTTGTGCGTCTTATCAATTATAAAACCTACCACTATGAAAATCTTGAGTCTATTTATAATGATAACAGGAGGGGCGTACATCATGTCGCTACCGCCGGATAAACCCGCTAAGAAGCACCACACCTGTAATCAAACCTGCACTAAAAAGAAGTGCGACGAGAGTTTGTAGTGTATGTATTTGTTTGAGCCATTGAAAAAATAAAGTCCTACCCTCGCGGTATGACTTTATTCAAATTTTCTATTTACCCTTAAACAAACATAAAGATATGCTGTTAAGTGAACGACAAAAGTAAGCCTACGTCTTTATTGAAAATAGGGGGATATCACCTTACTTATAGGTGAAAATCACCGTAAAATATGATCATCATCATGTTTTCTGTTTTTTCTTTTTCGCGGCCGGAAACAATACATTGTTTAAAATAAGGCGGTAGCCGGGTGAGTTTGGATGCAGGGTCAGATCGGTAGGCGGCTCGTTAAATCCGTGCTGATAGTCTTCCGGGTCGTGGCCGCCGTAAAATGTCCATTGCCCTTTGCCAAACTCGCCATGAATATAACGTGCCTCATTAACACGTTTAAATTCCCCCAAAATAGTAACGCTGGGTTTGAGCTTACTTTCGTTAAAAGCAGTGGCCAGCCCTTTAAAGCCTTTGATAACCCGTTCATGATCCTGGGTAAGCATACTGGCTACCACATCCCATTTGGCTGAGAAATCAAATAACGTGAAAAAATCATCTTCCTGTTGAATATGGCGCGTGTTGCTATCGTCGATATCGCTAAACTGACGGCCAAAGGCATTGGTATTCACAGTAAAGTTTTGAAAAGCGAGCGTTTGGCTAAAATCCAATTTCGATTGCGCATCCGGGTCGGCATCGTCGCCATCGTATATGGATTCGCAAATGTCGGTATTAGCCGAGGCCAATGCAATATCAAAGCTGTCGGCGCCCGAACACATGGCCAATAAAAAGCCGCCACCGGCACAAAAATCGCGGATGCGTTGAGCGACGGCCAGTTTCATTTTAGATACCTTTTTAAAACCCATACGCCGTGCCGTTGCTTCCTGGGTTGCTTTATCTTCCATAAAACGTGACTGTCCACGGCCACGGAATGATTGTTTGCTGTATTGCCCGGTAAAATCCTCGTGGTGCAGGTGCAGCCAGTCGTATTTGGTAAGATCGCCTTTTAGAATTTCTTCATCGTAAATGATGTCGAAGGGTATCTCGGCGTATTTGAGCACCAGTATCACCGCATCGTCCGATGGGAGTACGCCAATTTTTGGCGAGTAAACCGCCATGCGCGGCGCTTTCTCCAACTTTACGATCTCCATATTTACCGATGGATCGCTTATCTGGGCCATGATCTCGTTTGCTTTGGCATCGGCAATAACTTCAACGCTAATGCCTCTTATTTTACATTCATCTTCGGTCTTCTTTTCGTATTTGGTCATGAAACTGCCGCCGCGGTAATTGAGCAGCCAGTCAACCTCGCCGCCATTCTTAAGTACCCAAAATGCCAGGCCGTACGATTTAAGATGATCCTTTTGTGCTTCATCCATCGGTATCAATATCGAAGCCGCCCTGCCTGATAAGGTTATCAGCAGCAAGCTAAAAGCCAACAGATATTTGGGTAGATAAACCATCTTATCCAAATATAACAAACAAAATATGAAGGTATTGTATTACAGGTAGTAACAAATGCGTTAGAAATGGCTACGCTTTTTTAGAATTAGAGCCGCTAAATATCCACCAAAGCAGATAGATAAAAAGCCATGCGCCGAAGGTGTATAGCGCGAGGTTAAAATGAGATAACTGGGATGAATAATCGCTACGTATTTGCGAAAAAATATCAATATATTTCGATTCGCCATGCTGTTCCACAGTGGCACTAAGAGTTTCGCTACTTAAATCGGATCCATATTTAAATGCTACCCCTAAAAATATCCACCCCAATAAAAAAAGAAAATAAGAGAGTCTCATTTTTTTACCGACGGGCCTGACGTAAATGCTGCCTAATAGCGTGGCAACGCTGCCACCGGTTAAGCACAGGCACCAACTAACAAGTTTATTTGATTGATCGATAACCTCTTTTACCTCAGCTATATCCATATACAAGTTATATTGAGCTAATATAATGTATTTAAGCGTGATGGAGCCGAAATAAAAAAAAGCCGCCCCAATATTTAGGGCGACTTTTTGATGAGGGATTGGACTTTTATTTTACCGGCGCAGGTAGTGTTTGCGGCAGGTTAAATGTTAAACCACTTTTAATATCAACAGCTTTACTATCAATCTTTAGCGTTCCGCTGGTTAGGCCCGCACGGCTTGCGGTAACAGTAATGGTTCCTGCTGTTAAAGTGGAGCGGATAGCTACCCGGTTAATACCGCACTCCGTATCTAAATACAAATTGTTGGTACTGTTCAGCTTGGCAGCATTAAACCCACCGCGCCATACAACCGGGCCTGTTACAGCAAAGTCGACTTTTGCTTCGTCAGTTGGGCAACGGCGGCCCTGGGCATCGACAACTTCAAAATCGATCAAAGCAACATCGCTGCCATCGGCTTGTAAACCGGCCGGGCCGGTGTGAAGCGTTAACTTAATAGCTTTTGCTTCGCCCGCGGTTTGTATCTCGTCCTGCGCTACAACTTTGCCGCCTTTGCTCACTACCGCTTTAATAGTGCCTGGTACAAACGTAACACTCGGGAAGGCATAGATAAATCCGGTGTTTTCACCTTCGGCTGGTGCCGATGTGCGGTCGCTGCGGCCTACAGTATCTTTAAAGCTCATCGGTTTAGTTTGCACACCTATGGATTTGCCATTTAAAAACAATTCCACTTTATCGCCGTGCGATGCAGCAACGTAGATGGTTTTTTTGGTGCCGGCAGGGTAGGTCCAATGGCCTATAATGTGCGCGTCGGCTTTTTCGTTCTGCATCACGCGCGATACATAGAACAACTGTTTTGGTAAACGTACACCATCAACCTTGCCGCTTACACGTAGCACATAACTGCCGCCCTGCCGGCCGTCGGCATCCGAATCGGAAAAATAGATTGAGCTATAGCCCGACCATTTTGAATGGTTAGGATCCTTGTTATCGATACGGTTGCTGATGTAAGCATTGTATCGTACAGCTGCAGCCAAACAAAAGTCTTCTGAGTTCCAGTGGTAGCTGTCGCTACCCGGACCAGGCCGGCCACCCGCGCCCTCAACAATATGCGGTTTAAAACCAAAATGCGGTGGCGAATAATTATCCCAGATGTTGCGGCCTGCTTCGTCGCGGAAATCTTCGGTTTCAATAAGAGGTGCTTTATCGCGACGGGCGATGCTGTAGCCACGGAAGATATCATTACCCGTAACCTTATCGGTTTTGGCATCCTGACCGATCATCACACCATAAAACTCCGATACCGGGGTAAGGGCAGTATTAGCTTCCGACTGGTCGTTATCCCTTGTGCCCATTACACGGCCACCAAACGGATCGAGCTCTTTACGCATGGCCACCATTTGTACCATCTGCTCTGGCGTTACAATAGTATTTCCCGCTTCCCAAAATAAGATGCTCGGGTTATTGCGATAAAATATCATCGATGCTTTCATCACTGCCACGCGCTGATCCCACTGCGTACCCGTTACCAAACGTTCTTTATCGCCGGCAGGGCAAACCTCAACTATGCCGTATTTGTCACAAGCTTCTACGTCGGCTTTCTCGGGCGCAACGTGCATCCAACGGAGATAATTGCCATTGCTTTCGCGAAGCATAGACAAGGTATAGTCGTGCATCCAGTTTGGATAAGCGCCGCCTAAGCCAGCCCAGTCGTCAGCCGAGCGCTGCGAGTAGCCGGTTAACCAAACAAATTTGCCGTTAATGTAAACGCCACCGGTACCCGCGCCGCCTTTAAACTCAGTTTGGCGAAAGCCGGTTTTTGTATCTACCGCATCCGACACTTTGCCATTTACCGTTAAGATAGAATATACATGATATAAATATGGATCTGCAGGTTCCCAAAAACGGGCTGCGGTTAATACGCCTGTAGCGGTAAATACTTCGGATTGACCTGCAACCAGATCGGATGTGTTTCCATCCAACTTGGCGCGAACAACACCGTCGTTATCAACCACAATTGCCGAAAGGGTAATCGAAGCGTAATCGCTGGTTTCGTTTACCACTTCGGCTTCTACCTTTAGGTTAGCAGTTTTATTTTTTAGATCTAATGATTCGGGGTAAATATAAACGCCACGGGTTTTCAGACCTTCGTAAAGCGGTAAGGTTTGGTATACTTTACCGGTTACGATAAGCGATGCGTTGCGGTTCAATCCGCCAAAGTTGGGATTGAAATCTTTCGAGTTCCATTCAAAATTTACGCCCGTAGCCTCTTCTTTGTAGGCCGGGCTATTATCAACCTTTACGGCTAAAACATTATCCTTGCCACCAAAGTTTGCAGCGTCGGTAATGTCAAAACCAACAGCGGTAACCCCGTTCTCGTATTTGCCAATAGGTTTACCGTTTAAAAAGAAATGGCCGGCCTGGCGCATTCCGTCGAACTGCAAAAACACTTTCTGGCCGTCGGCATTTGCAGGTAATTTAAAGTGCTTGCGGTACCAGCCAATACCCAGCATTTTTTCGCCAACATCGCCGCCACCATGACTGATATACGCACGATAGGTGTCGGTTTCGTTCCAGGTGTGTGGGAGGCTTACACCCGCCCAGCCCGAGTCGTCGAAATCCGGCTGATCGGCGCCGGTAACATCGCCAAAGGTGAATTTCCAGTCGGGGTTAAAGTTATAAGTAGCACGTGGTGAGGCCGGCGGTACATACGCGGCAGCCTTGGTATTTTGTGCGTTGGCATTAAACGTAAGCAGTGCGCATACAGCCACTACAAGTAACAAATGTTTCTTCATTTGATGAATAATTGGTTCGGTAATATTGGGGGGTATAATAAATTGAGGGCAATTTGTACAAGTTTGACGGCTTTTACAACCTGTACCATCCTGCTTTTGGTGTCTGTTTGACAATTGCGGGGATGCGGGTACGGTCAATAACACAACCGCAAGCGCCTTGGCTTACTACATTGCGGGCCGCAAATGCCAGCACTTTAATTTTATAAAAGCATATTATACATAATATTTTGCTATAGTTTATTTTTGAATTTGTATATTTACATACTGAATTGGTTGCTTGATAATAAGCAGAGAACAATCAGTAATACCTGTCCCCCAATTAACAGGAAATGTTTGATGCGACAGATGCATTAAACAGAGTTTATTTCTCGCCCCAGGTAGTTTAGGTGTTGAAAATACCGAAGGATACCTATGTGCGATTCGGCGTACTTATTGCAAAAAATTGGGAAAATGAAAAAGATCTTGATATTTCAAGCCATTGTGAATACTTTGGTTTTGATAGTTTGCCTGTTGTATACAGCAGGTAATATGGTAGACG
>Ga0209026_1000487_pt1 | contig 29111 bp, 23 predicted proteins | sample AraplaCL_Col_mCL_FD_184262 | JGI IMG/M metagenome (GOLD analysis project Ga0209026, IMG submission 184262) | Arabidopsis root microbial communities from the University of North Carolina, USA - plate scrape CL_Col_mCL (SPAdes) (version 2) | ecosystem: Host-associated > Plants > Roots >... | reverse complement strand
CAAGCAGCAGCACCAGCACGCCCAGCGTGCCGGCCAGCATGCGATGCACCTGTTCGCGCCAGGCCTTGCTTGCTTCGTACGGACGATCCGGAAACGCCGCGTTCGCCGCGGCAACGGCTTGCTCGTGATGCGGCCAGGAGGCCTTGCCGTAGCAGGTGGGCCAATCCGGGCAGGACAAGCCAGCGTTGGAAAGACGCACGAACGCTCCGAACATCACCAGGCCGAACGCGAACACGGCCGCCAGCACGGCGAGGTAGGGAATGATTTTCCGGGAGCGCAACGTCATCAGCGGATTACCTTCTGCAGATCCTTGCGCAGGCCGCTCGGATCGAAACCGACAGGATACCGCGCCAGCGCGGTGCCGTCGGACTCCACCAGCAGCGCGCTGACGCTGTCGGGCGAGGCGGGCTTGTAGGCAGCAAGCCGGTCGCCCACGTCGGTGCCGATCGTCCAATAGGCCTGCATGCCGTTGCTGGCGGCATCCGCGGGCGGCTGCCCGACGTAAAGCAGGCGCAAGCGCGACATGTTGTTGTTGAGCGTGATGCGCGCGGCGGCCATCTTGGTGAGCGCATCCACGCAACGCGCCGCGCAATCCGGGCCGGCCATGGCGATCAATGTCATGCGTGGGGAGGTGTCGCGCCATGGCCAGGTTTTTCCATCGGCAAGGCGCACTGACACGTGCTCCTGCTCGAAATTGCGTTGCGGCACGACGGGCCGGCCATAAGCCTTGCCGCTCGGCTGCCAGCCGCTGAGATTGAGCAAGCCGGCCGCAATGATCGGCACGGCGAAGACCAGGATCACCAAAAGGAATTTCAGGCGGCTGGCGCGTTGGTTTGGGATGTGAGTATTCATGCGTCTTCTTGGAAAGCCTCATTCCGCCCGACTGTCACTCCCGCCAAGGCGCATTGCTGTCCGGGGAAAGTATGCCGACCTTGCAGGAAGGCCAAATATTCCGTCATCCCAGCGGAAGCTGGGATCCAGCGACTTGCAAAGCGTGAAAGACGCTCGATTCCAGCTTTCGCTGGAATGACGAATCGGTAGTACTGAAATTGCAGGCGAAAATCCTGCGCCTCGGTGACGCGCCAAGGAATCCATGTTTTCCCCGGAAAGCAATGCGCCTTCGCGGGAATGACGGCGCGGGAATACGAGCATTATCGCAAGCGGTGTACGGAGCGACGTTGGGATTGGCATTCGCTCAGCCCAACCTGCGTTTGCGCTTGCGATGCAGCACCAGAAAAATCACCACGGCCGCAATCGCGAACGTGAACCATTGATAGGCATACGCGCGATGCCGCGCTGGCGGCATCGACGAAAGATCCAGCGTATGCACGCGCACGTAAATGGCCGCAGGGTCGGCGTCGAGTACCAATACGCGCGGAAAGAGCCTCGCGTGCAGATCGGCCGCGACCTGATCGAGGTCGAGATAGATCGATGTTTTCGGCCACTGCGTCTGCTGCGCCAGCGCGTTGCCGCCCAATTCCAATCCCGACCCTGGTGCTGGCTGATACACGCCTTGCAAGGTCTGCACGTCGCTGGGAAGCGGTGGCAGTTGCGGCGGCTTGTCCGTGCCGTTGCCCGGCAGGAATCCCAGATCGACCAGCAGCAACCTGTCCTGATTTGCGGGTTGAAATGGCGCATACACTTCCGCGCCACCCATGCTGTCGTGCTTCGGATTGTCGAGTAGATAGAGACGGTCGGCGAGATAACGTCCCCGCACGCGCACTCGCGGATAGGCATCCGCAGGGGGCTTATCGGCCAAGCCATCGAAGGCTTGCACTGGCGCGCTGGCCGCCGCGGCATACCGTCGCAGAAGCTCATCCTTGTAGTCCGCGCGATGCAATTGCCACACGCCAAGACGCACGAAAACAAGCACTCCGGCCACGGTGAGCAGCACCGACCACCACGCCGGACGCCGCATCACGCCCACGCGGCAACCCGGCGAGGCGTGGCTATACTGGCGATGTCGAGCCTGCTTGGGATTCTCACGTGGAAACCATCTACAAAGTAGCGCTGGTCATCATGTTCCTGGTGGTGATCTTCAATCTCGGCCAGGCGCTGTATTTCATGATGACCGACAAAGACGGCAGCAAACGCACCGTATGGGCGCTCACCCGCCGCATCAGTTTTTCACTGTTGCTGATTGCGATGGTGATCATCGGCATCCGCATGGGCTGGATCCATCCGCACGGCGTCGGTCAGTAGGGACGGGAATCGTCAATCGGGAATCGTAAATAGTGAAGAGCGGCGTACCGCAAGCTTGCAGTGCACCGCTCTTTACGATTGACGATTGACGATTCCCGATTTACGGCTCTTACAGGATGTACACGAACATGAAAAGCCCCAGCCACACCACGTCCACGAAGTGCCAGTACCAGGCCACCGCCTCGAAGCCGAAGTGATGCTCCTTGCTGAAGTGGCCGACCAGCACGCGCAGCCAGATGATCGCCAGCATGATCGTGCCCAGCGTCACGTGCAGGCCGTGGAAGCCGGTGAGCATGAAGAAGGTGCAGCCGTAGACGCCCGAACCCAGCGTGAGGTTGAGCTCCTTGTACGCCTCCATGTACTCGCGCGCCTGGAACGACAGGAAGCTCGCGCCCAGCAGCACGGTAAAGCCCAGGAACGCCAGCACCTTGCCGCGATGGCCGGCCTTCAATGCATGGTGCGCGATGGTCACGGTGACGCTGGAGCTGAGCAGGATCAGCGTGTTGAGCAGCGGCAGGCCCCACGGCGCCACCGTCTGGAACGCGCCGCCGACATGCGCCGGGCCGTTGCCGCCGCCCGCACCCCAGGCCGCCGCGTAGTCGCTCCACAAATATTGATGCGTCAGCACGCCGTGGCCATAGCCGCCCAGCCACGGTACCGAGAACATGCGGATGTAGAACAGCGCGCCGAAGAACGCGCCGAAGAACATCACCTCGGAGAAGATGAACCACATCATGCCCATGCGGAAGGAGCGGTCCACCTGGCTGTTGTAGCGTCCGGCCATCGACTCGTGGATCACCGAACGGAACCAGCCGAAAAACATGCCCAGGATGCCGATGAAACCGATGATCAGCAGCGTCTTGCCGAAGCTGCTTTCGCCGGGCTCGGCATTGAGCCAATGCGCCGCACCGTACACGGTGAGGAACATCACCACCGCGGCCACGATCGGCCACTGGCTCTTGCTCGGTACGTAGTAGAGGTCGTGCTGCTGACTCATGATGTCGTTCCCGGAACGGTGTGCTACTGCATGAGTGAATCGGTGGTGGTGGCGTGCGTGCGCACTTGCGGATGATGTTGCAGCCAGAGCATCTGCGCGATCGAGAACACGAACACCGCGAAGGCGACGATGCCTATCGTCCTGGCGGTGCGCCGCGCGCGGCGCAGGCGTTGGGCCTGTGCCTGCTCGAGCGTTTGACGGTCCAGTTGCATGCGATCAGTCCTCGACGTGTCCGTGCGCCAGTTCTTCGTCGTGGATCACCGGCGCAATGGCGAAGGTGTGATGCGGCGCCGGCGACGGCACCGTCCACTCCAGTCCGCGCGCGCCTTCCCACACGCGGTCGGTGGCTTTCTTCTTGGAGAACCACACGCAGTGGATGATCACGCCCAGGAAGATCAGCTGCGAGGCGCCGAACAGGAAGCCGCCGATCGAGCTGATCATGTTGAAGTTGGCGAAGGCCACGTTGTAATCAGGGATGCGGCGCGGCATGCCGGCCAGCCCCAGGAAGTGCTGCGGGAAGAACAATACGTTCACCCACACCACCGAGTTCCAGAAGTGCAGCTTGCCCCAGAACTCGCTGTACATGTTGCCGGTCCACTTCGGTATCCAGTAATACGTGGCGGCGATGATCGCGAAGATCGCGCCGGTCACCAGCACATAGTGGAAATGCGCCACCACGAAATAGGTGTCGTGGTACTGGAAGTCCGCCGGCACCAGCGCCAGCATCAGGCCGGAGAAACCGCCGATGGTGAACAGAATCACGAACGCCACCGCAAACAGCATCGGCGTCTCGAACGTCATCGAGCCGCCCCACATGGTGGCGACCCAGTTGAACACCTTCACGCCGGTCGGCACCGCGATCAGCATTGTCGCGTACATGAAGAAGATTTCTGCGCCCAGCGGCAGGCCCACCGCGAACATGTGGTGCGCCCACACGATGAACGACAGGAACGCGATCGAGGCGATCGCGAACACCATCGCGCGGTAACCGAAGATCGGCTTGCGCGCGAAGGTGGGAATGATCTCCGAGATGATCCCGAACGCCGGCAGGATCATGATGTACACCTCGGGATGCCCGAAGAACCAGAACACGTGCTGGAACAGCACCGGGTCGCCGCCGCCGGCCGCATCGAAGAAGTGGGTGTCGAAATACTTGTCGGTGAGCAGCATGGTCACCGCGCCGGCCAGCACCGGCATCACCGCGATCAACAGGAACGCGGTGATCAGCCAGCTCCACACGAACACCGGCATCTTCAGGAGATCCATGCCCGGCGCGCGCATGTTGAGGATGGTGGCGATGATGTTGATCGCGCCCATGATCGAGCTGATACCCATCAAGTGCACCGCGAACACCACATAGGCTGTTGACGCGCTCTGCAGCGACAGCGGCGGATACATGGTCCAGCCGCCGGCGGGGCCGCCACCGGGCAGGAACAAGGTGGAAAGCAGCAGCGCGAAGGCGAACGGCAGGATCCAGAACGACAGGTTGTTCATGCGCGGCAGCGCCATGTCCGGCGCGCCGACCATCAGCGGAATCATCCAGTTGCCCAGGCCCACGAAGGCCGGCATCACCGCGCCGAAGATCATCACCAGCGCATGCATGGTGGTCATTTCGTTGAAGAAATACGGCTGCACCAGCTGCATGCCCGGCTTGAACAGTTCCGCGCGGATCACCATCGCGAAGCTGCCGCCGATAAAGAACATCAGCAGCGAGAAGACCAGGTACAGCGTACCGATGTCCTTGTGGTTGGTGGACATCACCCAGCGCTGAAAGAAGTTCAGGTGCTCGTGATGCTCGTCGTGATGTTCATCGTGGGTGGCTGCGTGGGCCATGGCCTTCAAACCTCTACCTCAATGAATACTGCGGTCGTGGAACTGCACGTGTGCAGCCGAGAGATCAACCCTGGGTGTTCTGCTTGGGCGCCAGCTGCGCCGTCGCCTGTGTAGGCGCTGCGGCCGTAGATGCCGCCGCCGGTGCGGCCGCGGCCGGCTTCTGCTGGTCGGCCAGCCATTTGGCGAAGTCGTCCTTGGAAACCGCCTTCACCACGATCGGCATGAAGCCGTGATCCTGGCCGCACAGCTCGGCGCACTGGCCGCGATAGATGCCCGGCTCGTTGATGTTGGTCCAGGTGGCGTTCACCACGCCCGGGATCGCATCCATCTTCCAGCCCAGCGCGGGCACGAACCAGGAATGGATCACGTCGTCGGCGGTGATCACGAAGCGGATCTTGGTGCCCACCGGCACCACCAGCGGATGGTCGACATCCAGCAGATAGGTGTTCTCGTCGCCCACCTTCACCGCATCCGGATCGAGCCCGGAACCGAGCTGGCGGGTCGCGTTGCTGCGATCGTCCAGCCTGGACATGAAACCGACGTGGCTGACCGGCTTGCCGAGGTAATCGACGTAGTCATAGCGCCACTTCCACTGATAGCCGGTGACCTTCACCGTCATCTGCGCACCGGTGGTATCGGAGAACTTGCGCAGGCCATCGGTGGCCAGCCAGGCCAGGCAGACCAGGATGATCACCGGAATGGTGGTCCAGACGATTTCGATGGCGGTGTTGTGCGACCACTTCTCGGCCACCGCGCCACGCGATTTGCGGAAGCGGAACATGGCGATGAACATCGCGCCGAACACCAGGATGCCGATCACCACGCACACGCCCAACGCCACGTTGTTGAGCATGTAGGGAACGTTGGAATACGTCGTCACGCCGGGCGTGATGTTCAACTGCCCGGGCTTGGGATTGGCCAGAACGCTGTTGCCGAACAGACTTGAGGCGGCCAACGCCCATGCCCCGACTGCATGCTTGAAGTGCTTCCCAACCCTGATGCCGTGCTTCCCGATGCCGCCAGCTGTCATGTTTGCACCTTTGTTGAACCTACCTGCGTTGCAATTCGGACAGCAACGCCCTGAGTTTCCGGAACAGCTCGGCGCGTTCCTCATCGGCGAGGAAAGCCCCGACCTCCAGCCTGCGTCCGTGCGACGACAACAACAATCGGTAACGCCCCTCCCCTGACTCCAGCAGCACACGCACCCAATAGGGTTGGAAACGCGTGCAACGCCGACCTGGCAGGGTATGCACCTCCAGCGACGTGGCGTCGAGGGTGATGCGTTCGCTGCGGTCGCCGGCCCGCCATGCCACGCTCAGCGCGATGGCCACGGCGGAAGCCTCGATCAGGGCGAACAACGGGGCGAATACGTCGCCCTGCCACGCTCCCAGACCTGCCGTTATCAACGCCAGCGCAGCCAGCACCAGGATCAGGTGACGCAGGCCGCGCCGGCTGAGCGTGCGGTTGGGCCGAAGCCACATCACGCACGGCAGGCCGCCGAGGGCTGGTCGAAGCACGATCATGGAAGTCCGGCGTGCCTGGAACGTGCCCGATCATAGGCCGCGCAGTGAAGGTGGGCAAGGACAAGGGCAGCATTGAAGACCGTGTTGGGCGCGACAATTTGTCTCGTTCGAGGCCGGGAATCGGGAATCGCTAGTCGTCGATCGTAAAGAGCGGGCAACCATGCGCAGGCGACGAATGCTTTTAACGATTCCCGATTGGCGATTCCCGATTCCCGATACAATCGGCAGTCTCTCCGCCCCTCTGCACGCACCGTGACCCAGCCGATTCTTACCCCCGAACTGCCGACCAGCGTCGAGCCGGCCCGCGCGCGCATCACCGCCAACTGGCTGCGCGACGAAACCGAAGCCGTCAACGACCTGCTCGCCCAGGCCACGCTGCCGCCGGCCGAGCGCGAAAAGGTGATCGACCTTGCCGCCGACCTGGTCACCCGCGTGCGCGCGCGCGCCAAGGACCAGAGCGCGGTCGAATCCTTCATGCGCCAGTACGATCTTTCCAGCGAGGAAGGCGTGCTCTTGATGTGCGTGGCCGAAGCCCTGCTGCGCATTCCGGACAAGGCCACCGCCGACAAGCTGATCCGCGACAAGCTGGGCGACGCGAACTGGAAAAAGCACCTGGGCCAGAGCGAATCGCTGTTCGTCAACGCTTCCACCTGGGGCCTGATGCTCACCGGCAAGCTGGTGAACCTGGCCGAGGAAACGCGGCAGGATTTCACCAGCGCGCTGCGCCGCCTGGTCGGGCGCGCGGGCGAGCCGGCGATCCGCCTGGCCGTGCGCCAGGCGATGCGCATCATGGGCCACCAGTTCGTGATGGGGCAGACCATCGGCGAAGCGCTCGATCGCTGCGCCAGGCCGGAATATGCGGTCTATCGCTATTCCTACGACATGCTCGGCGAATCGGCGCTCACCGCGGACACCGCCGAGCGCTACCAACAGGATTACCGCAAGGCCATCGCCGCGATCGGTTCGCGCGGCCCGTTTGCCAATCACACGGACGCGCCGTCGATCTCGGTAAAGCTCTCCGCGCTGCATCCGCGCTATGAAGTGGCCAACCGCGAACGCGCGCGGCGCGATCTCACCGCGAAACTGCTGGAACTGTCGCAGCTGGCGATGAAGCAAGGCATCGCGCTGTCCGTCGACGCGGAAGAAGCCGATCGCCTGGAACTGTCGCTGGACATTATCGGCGATGTGTTTACGCATCCGTCGCTGCAAGGCTGGAACGGCTTAGGGATAGTGGTGCAGGCCTATTCCAAGCGCACGCCGTTCGTGATCGACTGGCTGATCGAAACCGCGCGCGCCAGCGGTCGCCGCTGGTACGTCCGGCTGGTGAAGGGCGCGTACTGGGATGCGGAGATCAAGCGCGCGCAGGAACTGGGCCTGTCCGGCTATCCGCTGTACACGCGCAAGCCGAACACCGACGTGTCGTATCTCGCCTGCGCGCACAAGCTGTTCGATGCCGGCAGCGAGCTGATCTATCCGCAGTTCGCCACGCACAACGCACACACCATTGCAGCGGTTCACCACATCTCGCGCGGACGTCCGTTCGAATTCCAGCGCCTGCACGGCATGGGCACGGATCTGTACGCCGAGGTGATCGGCAAGCAGAACCTCAACGTGCCCTGCCGCGTGTATGCGCCGGTGGGCACGCACGAAGACCTGCTGCCGTACCTGGTGCGCCGCCTGCTGGAAAACGGCGCCAACACCAGCTTCGTCAATCGCGTGGTGGACGAAACGCTGCCGGTGCGCGATCTGGTCGCCGATCCGTGCGAAACCGTGCGCCGCTACAGTTCCATCGCACACCCGCGCATTCCGCTGCCGGTCAACCTCTTTGCCGAGAATCCTGCGCCTGCGCAGCATTCCAACTTTGTATCCAGGAAGAATTCCATGGGCGTCAACTTCTCCAACGACAACGAATTGAAGGCTCTCGCCGAAGCGGTCGGCGCAAAAGCCGGCCCGTGGCATGCGACGCCGCTGGTGCCGGGCGGCGAAAGCAAAGGTTCCGCGGTGGAAGTGACCAATCCGGCCGATCGCCGCCAGGTGGTGGGCAGCTACGTCAGCGCCGACGCCGCGCTGGCCGACAAGGCGCTGGCCAACGCCGTCGCCGCGCAGCCGGATTGGGATCGACTGCCGGCCGCCAGCCGCGCCGCGATCCTGGAGCACGCCGCCGAACAGCTCGAAGCGCGCCGCGGCGAGTTCATCGCGCTGTGCGTGCGCGAAGCCGGCAAGAGCCTGCCCGACTCGATCGCCGAAATCCGCGAAGCCGCCGACTTCCTGCGCTACTACGCCGCGATGGCGCGCCGCCTGTTCGGCCATCCCGAGCAACTGCCAGGCCCCACCGGCGAGAGCAACCAGCTGTTCCTCAACGGGCGCGGCGTGTTCGTGTGCATCAGCCCGTGGAACTTCCCGCTGGCGATCTTCCTCGGCCAGGTGTCCGCCGCATTGGCGGCCGGCAACAGCGTGATTGCGAAACCGGCCGAGCAGACCAGCCTGATCGGCTACGTGGCGGTGAAGCTGCTGCATGAAGCCGGCGTACCCGCCAACGTGCTGCAGTACCTGCCGGGCGATGGCGCGGTGGTCGGCGCGGCGCTCACCAAGGATCCGCGCGTGGCCGGCGTTGCGTTCACCGGTTCCACCGAAACCGCGTGGGCGATCAACCGCACGCTCGCCGCGCGCAACGCACAGATCGCGGCACTGGTCGCGGAAACCGGCGGCCAGAACGCGATGATCGCCGACTCCTCCGCCCTGCCCGAGCAGATCGTGAAAGACGTGATCGCCTCGGCGTTCCAATCCGCCGGCCAGCGCTGCTCCGCCGCGCGCGTGCTGTTCGTGCAGGAAGACATCGCCGACAAGGTGGTCGGCATGCTTGCCGGTGCGATGGCCGAGCTGAAGGTGGGCGATCCGGGCCAGCTGTCCACCGACGTCGGTCCGGTGATCGATGAGGACGCCTTGCAGATTCTCACCCAGCATGCCGCGCGCATGGACAAGGAAGCTTCGAAGATCGCCGAGGCCAGGCTCGATCCGGCCAGCACATCGAACGGTACGTTCTTCGCGCCGCGCGCCTACGAGATTCCCTCGCTCGACGTGCTCAAGCGCGAAATCTTCGGCCCCGTGCTGCACGTGATCCGCTGGAAGGGCAGCGAGCTGCCGCAGGTGATCGAACAGATCAACCGCACCGGCTACGGCCTCACGCTCGGCGTGCACAGCCGCATCGACGACACCGTGGAATACATTCGCAGCCACGCGCGCGTCGGCAACTGCTACGTCAACCGCAACCAGATCGGCGCGGTGGTCGGCGTGCAGCCGTTCGGCGGCGAATCGCTTTCCGGCACCGGCCCGAAAGCGGGCGGCCCGCACTACCTGCTGCGTTTCGCCACCGAGCGCACGCTCACCATCAACACCACCGCGGCCGGCGGCAATGCATCGCTGCTGACCATCGGCGAGTAACGCGCACATGCGTAGGTTGGGGTGCAAACCCCAACTTTCGGCGGCTGCGTGCATAGCAATGTTGGGGTTCGCACCCCAACCTACCGCGGACACAGCATGCGACGACTCCTTATTCTGCTCTCACTGACCTGCATGGTCGCGGCGCATGCGGCCGGCCCAGGCCAGGACGAGCAGGCGTTCGTCGCCACCCTGCACCTGGGCGCCGCGCCGCATGTGCGCTATCTCGACGCCGCCGGCAGGCCGCTCGACTACGCCGCGTTCGCCCAGCAACTGAGCCAGGGCCGCCGCCACTACAGCATCACCCGCGATACCCGCGCCGGCATGGCGGTGTTGCGCCTGCGGCCGCCCGGCGCGCATGCGGGCGAACCGGGGCGTTTCGCCTTCGGCCGCGGCGACCTCTTTCCTCCCTTCGAACTGCCGTCGCTACGCGGTGACGCGCAGCGGCTGGGCGATTTCCAGGGACGCTATACGCTGATCAGTTTCTTCTTCGCCGAATGCCCGCCCTGCATCGCCGAAGTGCCCACGCTCAACGCTTATGCGCGCGAGCATGGCGACATGAACTTCGTCGCCATCACCTACGAAGACGCGACAAGCGCACACGACTTCGTAAAGCGGCACGGATTGACCTGGAATGTGCTGTACGACGGGCAGGCGCTTACCGATACGCTCGGCATCGGCGTCTTTCCCACCCTGATCCTGATCGACCCCTCCGGCCATGTGGCGGGCGCCGCCGTTGGCATGTCGATGGAGGACACGCCGGCGCAACGCCTGGCCGACCTCGGGGGCTGGATCGAGCAATGGAAGGCCGCGTCCCAGCCACAACAGCCCGTGCACGCCGCGCCTACGCAACAGTAACCCGATTCCAGCCGGACTTGTGCGCCGCGCTAACCGGCCGTGGCGCGGTCGTGCTAGAACTGGCTTCTACGCCATCGGGGTTGGCATGGGGGATGGGTCGGCATGTCACAAGCGGCACTCGAACTACGCGATACCCGGCGCATCGCCATGCCGGCGATCGAACCTGACCCGCGTGCGCAAGACGCCGATATCCCACCCAATGTATTGGTGCATCTGACCGAGTTCGCCGATCGCCATGGCATCGCCAGCGACGCCTGGTTCGCCGGCTTAGGGATAACGCGCCAGCAGATCAACGATCCCAGCGTGCGCGTGTCGTACCGGCAGGCGCGCATGGTGATCACGCGCGCGCTGCGCACCATGCGCCATCCCGCATTGGGCCTGCTGATCGGCCGCAACGAAACCATCGGCAGCTTCGGCCTGCTGGGCCTGGCCATGATGACCTCGCGCAACTTCGGCGAAGCGATGAACGTAGGGATCGAGAACCACAAGATCTGCGGCAGCCTGCTGGACGTGGATTTTTCCGTGGTCGATGCCCAAAGCGTCGCCGTGCAGGCCTGGCCGCGCTTCGGCGAAATCGAACTGCTGCCGTTCCTGTGCGAGGAACTGTTTTCCAGCTGCCTGGCCATCGCGCGCGAACTGGTCGGCGCCAGGATCACGCCGATGCGCATGGAATTCACTTACCCGGCGCCTTCCTACGCGGCGGAATACATCGCCACCTTCCAATGCGACGTGCGCTTCGGCGCGCAGCACAACCGCATCGTGGTGGACGTCAACTGGCTCACGCATCCCTTGCCTGGCTACAACCCGCTCACTTCGCGCCAGGCGCTCGCGCTATGTCATCAACAGCTGCGCGGAAGCACACATGCCGACGAAATCGTCGGCTCGGTCGAACGCCTGCTGCGCAGCCGCTTGCGCGAACACCCGCGGCTCACCGAAGTGGCCCGCACGCTGCACCTCAGCGAGCGCTCGCTGCGCCGTCGGCTGGCCGAGAGCGGACGCATCTTCCGCGAAATCCACGATCGCGTACGCGCCGAACGCGCACTGGAACTGCTGCATGCGGGGCAATTGAGCGTGGCGGAAATCGGCATCGAGCTGGGCTTCAGCGATCCGCGCGAGTTTCGGCGCGCGTTCAAGCGCTGGACCGGCATGCCGCCGCAGTTGGCGCGGCGAAGCCTGCCCTGACTTTTCAGGCGCATTGCTGCCATCAAGCGGGTGCCTAGCGGAAACGATCGGACATAGAATCCGCACCAGGAGTGCGAGCCGCATTTCTGCATGACAAGAAGAAGGAAGAAGTACCGCGGCCTGATTTCCATCGGAGCGGACATCAGGCGGCTTGCACAGGAGCTCCAACGTTTCAGGGGAACCCATGATCGATGCGACAAGAATGTTTCGCCTGTGCTGCCTGGGCGCTGGCGTCCTGCTGGCAGGCCAGGCCTGGGCCAGCAGTTGCCAGGTGGTGCGCTACGGCACCTTGCCGGTGGAGATCGAAGGCGGACGCGCCACCACCGAGGTGAAGATCAACGGCGCCGATACGCGTTTTCAGCTCGATACCGGCTCGTTTTTCAACATCATGTCCAATGCCACCGCCTCGTCGCTGGGACTGAAGCTGCGCGCCATGCCGTTCAATTTCCGTATCAGCGGCATCGGCGGTACCGCAGGCGCGCAGTACACGCGCGTAAAGGACTTCGGCATTCTCGGCACGACGCTCAATAACATCGATTTCCTGGTCGGCGGCTCCGACGCGGGCTATGGCCTGCTCGGCGCCAATCTGCTGGATTTCGCCGATCTTGAAATCGACATGGCGCACGGCAAATTGTCCCTGTTCAAGGTGGACGGCTGCGAGAAGCGCGGATTGGCGTATTGGTCCAACGGCCGGGATTTCTTCATGGCCGATCTGAAGCCGGCCGACAGCAGCACCGACCGGCGCACTTTCATTGAGGTAACGATAAACGGCAAGAAACTGCGCGCGCTGCTCGATTCAGGCGCCTATGCCACTGCGCTGACCCGCCATGCCGCCGAGCGGGTCGGCATCAAGGTGGATACACCCGATGAAAAGCAAGGCATCACCCACGGCTTCGGCGCCAAGCTGGTGAAGACCTGGACCGTGCCGGTCGACGAATTCTCGGTCGGTACCGAATCCATCCACCACAGCCAGATGCAGGTGATCGACTCGACACTAAGCGATGGCACCGACATGCTGCTTGGCCTGGACTACCTGCTCGCGCATCACATGTTCATCGCCAATAGCCAGCGAAAGGCCTTCTTCACCTATAACGGCGGGCGCGTGTTCGCGCTGGCCGAGGCGGACGATGCCGACAAAAGCGCCGCCGCGGCGGAGAACACCGGCACCTCGCCCAAGACCGCGGCCGACTATGCCTTGCGCGGCGAAGCCAACCTTTCCCGCGGCGAGCCGAAAGCAGCCATCGCCGATCTGAACGAGGCGATCCGCATGGCGCCGGATCACGCCGACTACTATGCCGCCCGCGCCAAGGCGTTGTGGACGGACAAGCAATCGGACGCCGCGCTTACCGATCTCAACAAGTCGTTGAGCATGGACCCGAAGAACCTCGACGCCCTGCTGCTGCGTGCCAGCCTTCACCTCGCGCACAAGGACCGCACCAGCGCGGAAGCCGACGTGACAGCGGCAAGCGTGCTGCCTCCTGCGGGCTCACCACAGGCGCGCATGATCGCCACGCTCTATGTTGAGCTCGATCAACCCGGCTCGGCGTTGCCGTATCTCGATGACTGGATCCGCCTGCATCGGAATGATGCCGAGCTCGGCCTCGCGCTCAACGAACGCTGCTGGGCGCGCGCGCTGAGCAACCAGATGCTCGACGAAGCCCTGAAAGACTGCCGCAAGGCGATCGATCGCGACGGTGACATTGCCGCCTATCTCGACAGCCTGGGCCTGGTGCAGTTGCGGCTGGGCCATTACGCCGAATCGATCAAGGCGTATCAGCAGGCTCTCACGCACGCACCGCATTCGGCATGGTCGCACTATGGCCTCGGCCTGGCCGAAATCCGCAGCGGCCAAACCGACGCGGGTCATGCCGATCTGGTTGCGGCGCGCGCCCTCAGCTCGACTATCGATGAACGTGCCGGCAAGTACGGCTTGGCCGAGAAAGGTCCATAGGGGTTTGGAAGAAGCCGGCCAGTGCGCTACACGGTTCTGGATTTACTGGCCGGCTTGCGCTTGGCGGTGCGCAAACGCTGGGACGCCTGAATCTGATGTGCCTTCATGATCGCCGTCACCAGGCCAGGAAACCGTTGATTGACTTCCTCGCACCGCGTGGTGTTACGCATCTCCACGCCATGGCGCTCGCTACGGATCAGCCCGGCCTCGCGCAGCGCGCGGAAGTGCTGTGACAGCGTCGACTTGGGAATCTCGCGATCGCTGATCTTGAGGAAGTTCGAGCAGGACACGCCGCTGGAAATGGCCAGTTCGGCATAGATGGCCGCGCGCACCGGGTCGGACAGGGCGTGCAGGATGCCCTCGACGGTGACGTCTTCGATGGATGGGTGAACCAGCGGCCTCATGGGCGGGCATTTTATCAGGCACTTGATTTCTAGTTCTATAGTTCATAAGTTACGAACTACAGGAATTCAGAACTCCTTCACCCACCCATCCATCAGGACACATTCCATGAGCAAGCTGACAGGTAAGGTCGCCGTCGTCACCGGCGCATCCAAGGGTATCGGCGCGGCCATCGCACGCGCCTACGGCGCCGCAGGCGCCTCGGTCGTGGTCAATTACGCCTCCAGCAAGGCCGGCGCGGACGCCGTCGTCAACGACATCGTCAAGGCCGGCGGCAAGGCGGTGGCCGTGCAGGGCGATGTATCCAAGGCTGCCGACGCGCAAGCCCTGGTCGACGCCGCCATCAAGCATTACGGCCGTCTCGACATTCTCGTCAACAATTCCGGCGTCTACGAATTCGCACCGATCGAGGCGATCACGGAAGAGCATTACGACAAGCAGTTCAACGTGAATGTGCGCGGCCTGCTGCTGACCACCCAGGCTGCCGTGAAGCATCTGGGCGAAGGCGCCAGCATCATCAATATCGGTTCGCTGGTTTCGCGCATCGTGCCCGAGAACACCGTGGTCTACACCGCCACCAAGGGCGCGGTGGATGCGATCACCGGCGTGCTGTCGAAGGAACTGGGCCCGCGCAAGATCCGCGTGAACGCGCTCAACCCCGGCATGGTGGAAACCGAAGGCACGCATGCGGTGGGCGCCATCGGCGGCGATTTCGAGCAGTACGCACTGGCCGCCACGCCGCTGGGCCGCATCGGCCAGCCGAACGACATCGCGTCGATCGCCGTGTTCCTGGCGTCCGACGATGCGTACTGGCTGACTGGCGAGCGTTTGTACGCGGGCGGCGGCGCGCGCTAACCAACCTGCTTGGAGCAAATGACCACGTCCGGCAGCATGCCGGGCGTGGTTGTCAGTTACGCGTGCTGCGCGCGGCCACAGGCTTGGTGTATCCCTGCGCCTGCAACCAGGCATAGAAATCGTCGATCCAATGATCGCTGCTGGTGCCTTGCTTGCGCATGCCAAAACCATGGCCGCCCGCATGGAAGATATGAACCTCGGGTCGATAGCCAGCTGTTTTCATCGCGCTGTAGAAACGAGTGGTGGCGTCGATGGCCACGGCATCATCCTGCGCCCATGCCATGAATACCGGCGGTAGCTTTTGTGGAATGGATGGCATGGCTCCGAACGGAGCCCCATAGATAAGCGCAGCAAAATCCGGGCGTGCCGAAGCATGCGGCTGCAACAACGTGCCAGCGGCCACCATGCCGCCGGCGGAAAAGCCCATGAAACCGACACGATCTGGAGCAACACCCCACTCCGCAGCGTGCTCGCGCACCATTTTGATGGCCTGGATGCCATCGGCGATACCGTATTTAGCCGCCTCATCCGGGTTCAAGTCGCGCGGAATGCCGTCCTGCCGTTTTTCCACGGTGCGGTACTTGAGCACGAACGCCGCGATGCCTTTGGCCTGAAGCCAGCGCGCCACGTCACGGCCTTCGATATCGATCGCCAACGCGACGAACGCCCCGCCAGGGGCAATGATGATGCCCGTACCGGTCGCCTTGTCGCGTGCAGGGAGATACGCCGTTATCGTCGGCGTCACGACATCGATCGCCACGCTGCCGATCGGCGTATTCGTCTCGACCTGCTCCTTCTGCTTCCAGGCTTCCGAACCTGGCGCAACACCTGGCCATAGTTTCAAGGTCTGCGCATGACTGCAGAACGATGCCAGAAGCATCAAGGCGATCGCCGGTATTCGCCGCATGCGGTCCTCCTTCGCTGTCGGACGCATAGTGCCCGACTGGAATCCACGCGGGAAACTCCACGGATCGAACTATTGCCGGCTTCGGCCGCTTTTGCGGGACTACTGCCGGTGCACGCTGCCGTCGCCAATGCCCAGGCAGATACGCGGCCGTGCGGGCATGGCTCCCGCGTCACGCATGGACGCATGTTTCGCCGCCTTCGATACCGCCGGCGCCATCCGCTGCGCCTTGCCCAAGCCGGCTCCGCCATCCGCCTGTCCGAACAAACGTCCAACCCAGCGAGAACGCATGACTGCCTCCCTCTGCGACATTGTTGATAGGCGCTCAAGATAGAGCCGCTCGACAGGCCACGGTAGCGATATCTCGGCAAGCCAGTTTCAAATTTTCTTCAAGCATCAGCGACAAACGCGATGCCGCCTGCAGCATCGCTCGAGCCGCAGGCTGGCCGCTTTGCCCCCCACGCCCGTCCCTTTTGCCCTCCCCTCTTTGCATGGGTTGCGGGACAGTGCATTCGTACGCGCCCGTATGGCGCACGGGGAGAACGTTCGTCATGCGCAAGATCTGCTCGTTGATCGCAGTGCTGCTGTTGTCCGCCTGCGGCCACCAGGAAAATCCCGCACAAAGCCAGAGCGACGCGTCGTTTGAAAGCAAGCTGCAGCAGCAATTGCTGGACGCCAAGCCCGGCAGCGTGATCGACATTCCGGCCGGCCATTACACGCTCAAGCGCGGCTTGAGCCTGCGCACCAGCGGCGTAACCATTCGCGGCGCCGGCATGGACAAGACCGTGCTGTCGTTCAAGGGACAGATCGTCGGCCCCGAAGGGCTGCTGGTGAACGCCGATGACTTCACCATCGAGAACCTCGCCATCGAAGACACCATGGGCGATGCGTTGAAGATCAACCAGGGCAGGAACATCACCATCCACGGCGTGCGCATCGAATGGACCGGCGGGCCGAAAAGCACCAACGGCGCCTACGGCCTGTATCCGGTGAAGACGCAGAACGTGCTGGTGGAGGATTCGGTGGTGATCGGCGCATCCGACGCCGGCATCTATGTGGGCCAGTCCAACACCATCGTCGTGCGACGCAACCGGGCCGAGCAGAACGTGGCCGGCATCGAGATCGAGAATTCGGTGAACGCCGACGTGTACGACAACACGGCGACCAAGAACACCGGCGGCATTCTTGTCTTCAACATGCCCAACCTGTCGCAGGCCGGTCATGCCACGCGCGTATTCCACAACAAGGTGTTCGCCAACAACACGGACAACTTCGCCAAGAAGGGAGCGGCCGTGGCCAGCGTGCCGGCCGGCTCCGGCGTGGTGGTCAATTCCAACGACAAGGTGGAGATCTTCGACAACGACATCGCCGACAACCAGACGGCGAACGTGATCATCTCCAGTTACTTTTCCACCAATTACTACAACACGCGCGGCGTCGCGGCCGACTACAATCCGTATCCGAAAGGCATCAATGTCTACGGCAACCGCTTCAAGGGCGGCGGCAATTCGCCCGATGGCCTCAAGCTGAAAACGCTGAAGGCCGCGGTGTACGGCCTCAACGGCAGCTTTCCCGACGTAGTGTGGGATGGCTACGCCGACCCCAAGACCCAGACCAACGGCCTGCCGCCACCGGACGATCGCATCTGCATCCAGGACGCCAATGGCGTGCTCAACGCGGACGGTCCGCACGATTACAAGAATCCCAGCACCGATGCCAAGCCGTTCCAGTGCAGCCTGCCCAAGCTGCCGCCCGTCGTGCTGAACCCGGAACCGAAAGTCTGAGAGCGTTGCCGATGCCGACGAAGATGTGGATGCGCGGACTGCTGCTGTTCGCGCTGTTATCACTGGCGGCCTGCCAGCGCGACATGTCGCCGGTGGCGTTTCACGAGGACGGCTACCCGACGAAGCTGAGCGACTGGCACGTGGTGGAAGCGCGCGATGGCATGCTGCAGTTGAATGAGGGTGTAGTTCCCTACGAGCTCAACACGCCGCTGTTCACCGATTACGCGCACAAGCTGCGCACGATCTGGATGCCCAAGGGCGTCTCGGCCAAGTACAGCCCCACCGATACCTTCGACTTTCCCGTAGGCACCATCATCAGCAAGACCTTCTTCTATCCTTTGCCCAAAGGCGCGGCGCACAACGCGTCGGATGTGGCGCGCACCTACGACACCAGCCGCGATTTCACCGCACCAGGCCAAGGTCTGGATCTGGCGCATGTCCATATGATCGAAACGCGCCTGCTGGTGCGCCGCAAGGATGGCTGGGTGGCCATGCCTTATGTATGGAACGCGGAACAGACCGAAGCCACGCTGGCCCGCACCGGCGACGTGCAAGCGTTGACGCTGGTGAGCGACAACGGCGAGCACGAGAACTTCAACTACGTGGTGCCGGATCAAAGCCAGTGCGCGAGCTGCCACGCGCGCGACTGGACCACGCGCGCGATCCAGCCGATCGGCCCCAAGGCGCGCCATCTCAATCGCGACTACCGCTATGCCGAGGGCGATGAGAACCAGCTCGCGCACCTGATGCGCGTGGGTTATCTCACCGGTGCGCCTGCACCCGCCGATGCGCCGCGCAACGCCAACTGGATGGATCCGCATGCATCGCTCGATGCGCGCGCCCGGGCATATCTGGATATCAACTGCGGCCACTGCCACAACCCGAAAGGCGCGGCCAATACGACAGGACTGACGTTGGATATCAGCACGCCGGAAGATCGCCACATCGGCATCTGCAAGCCGCCGACGGCGGCCGGGCAAGGTACGGGCGATCACTTGTTCGACATCGTGCCGGGCCACCCCGACGATTCGATCATCACTTACCGCCTCAGCGCCACCGAGCCGGGCACGATGATGCCGGAGATCGGCCGCAGCACGATGCACATGGAAGGTGTTGCCTTGATCAAGGCCTGGATAGCGGCGCAGCTGGGGGACTGCCTGGTGTTGCACTGACTGCGTAGGTTGGGGTGCAAACCCCAACAGCACCAAGCTGCGCACCCGACGTTGGGGTTTGCACCCCAACCTACCATTCGAGGGGAAAACAACATGACGGTATGTCAACGAGCATTGCCCGCCCACCTCCGCTGCCTATTGCACGGTAGCGTCGCCGTGCTGCTATGCACGCCGCTCGCCGCCCTCGGCGATACGCCCACGCAAACCGGCGATACACAAAGCCAGCCGGACGCCAGCAAGGCCAAGCAACTGGGCAACATCACCGTCACCGCGCAGAGCCGCACGCAGCAGATGGAGCAGGTGCCGATTCCGCTGCAGATCCTTACCGCGAAACAGATCGAAACGCAGGCCGCCACCGATCTCAGCAAGATCTCGCTGTTCGTGCCCGGACTGGTGGTGGACGGCAGCCAGCCCACCCAGCCGAATTATTCCTTGCGCGGGATCAGCACCAGCGACTTCGGCATCGGCACCGAATCGGCGGTGGGCGTGTATATCGACGGCGTCTACGCGGCGCGCTCCGGCGGTGCGCTGCTGGCCTTCAACGACATCGACCGCATCGAAGTACTGAAAGGCCCGCAAGGCACGCTGTTTGGGCGCAATGCGGCGGGCGGCGCAATTTCCATCGTCACCAACGAGCCTTCCGACAAGTTCGAGGGCAAGGCACTGGTGCGCATCGGCAACGAAGGCGCGCATTACGAGAGCGCGCTGGTCAACCTCCCGCTCAACCAGGACATGGCGCTGCGCATCAGCGTGCTCGACAACCGGAGCAACGGCTGGATTCGCGACCAGGCCAACGGCCAGCGCTATGGCAAGAACGACGACTGGGGCAGCCGCATCGTCTATCGCTGGAACATCACGCCGAACACGCGCGTGCTGTGGTCGTGGGATCACGAACGGCTGGACCAGCCGCCACGCCCGGCGATCGGCCTGGTGCCGCTGTCAAACGATACGAACGAGCGTCCGCCGTTTCCGCCCGATCCTTCAACGTATTTGAATCCACTCACGGCGCCGCTCTACAACGATGCGCTGCAGGCGCGCGAATGGCGGCATTTCGATGGCTCCACCTTGATCATCGACCACAACTTCGCATGGGGCACGCTCACCTCGACCACGGCGTGGCGCCGCTTCAATACCTTCAACGACGAAGACAACGACGGCACCAATCATGTCGTCAGCTATCTCGATACCGCCAATATCGAGCACAACAACAGCTACTACCAGGAGTTCAAGCTGTCGGGCTACAACGATCTGATGGATTGGGTATCGGGCGTCAGTTTCTATTCGGAGCAGGCGCGCCAGACCAGCCAGGTCAACATCAATACCAACAGCCTCGACACGCTGGCGCAGAACGTCTATGGCGTAGGTTTGCCGCTCACTGACATCACTCAAGGCCTGCAGGCGCTCGGTCTACCCTTCAGCCTGCTCGATGATCCGTGGCGCGAGCAGATCAACAATGTCGGCAAGTTCAGGGCTTATGCGGCGTTTGGCGACGTGATCTGGCACGTGAGCGACAAACTCGATCTCACTACCGGCCTGCGCTACACCGAAGACAAGAAGGATTTCACCTGGTACACACCACCGCGCAACGCTGCCGCGTTCGATCAGACGGTAGCGGAACTCGTCGCAAGCGGCGTTTATGATCTGCTGCCGCCGCAAGCGCAGCAGGCGCTGGCGGTATTCAGCGGCAACATCGTGTTTCCCAATGCCGTTGGACAATGGGTGCCGGTGCACCATAGCTGGCACGACTTCAGCCCGCGCCTGGTGCTGAGCTACAAATTCACGCCGGACACCATGGCCTATATCTCCGCCACCAAGGGCTACAAGGCGGGCGGTTACAACAGCCTGCAGGTGGGTTCGTTGTACGCGCCGGAAAAAGTGTGGAACTACGAAGCGGGCATCAAGACCGTGCTGCCCGACTACAACCTGCTGTTCAATGCCTCGGCGTATTACTACCGCTATTCCAACCTGCAATCATCCGTGCTCAACCCGAACTATTCCGGATCGGGCGTGCCGTTCTACATGGTGCAGACCTCCGACCAGCATGCGCACGGCATCGACCTGGAAGCGCAATGGCAGCCCACCGCGAACCTACGCTTGAACGTCACCAGCGAATACATCGATGCGACCTATGTGCACGGTACATCGACCTCGGGCGTGGTGCTCGACGGGCAGCCCACGGGCGAGCCGACGTTCTCGATGACGGCCGGCTTCGATTACACCTGGCGCGGCGTCTACGGCGGCGAGCTGGAACTCAACATGCAATATGCCTACCGTGGGCGTACGCGCTGCAACAGCGATTCCGAATTCCAGGGCAACTGTTTCGCCACGACCGCGTTCAAGATCGGCAGCTCGCAGCAGCGCACCGACGCGCGGCTGGACTGGCATACACCGGACCAGCATTGGGGCGTAGGCTTGTACGTCAACAACATGTTCAACCGGCGCTACGTGCTCGGCATCGGCAACGACAGCACCAACGATTTCGGCACGCCGTATGCCACCATCACGCCGCCGCGTACGTATGGCGTGGAAATGCGAGCGAAGTTTTGAACGTCATGAACCTGCCTGACCGTCTGGACCCATCCGCTGAACTGCTGCGCCTGCGCATCGCGCAAGCGCACGACCCGTTGCCCGATTGGCCGACGCGTGCGCGTCGGCTGCGTGCCCTGGAGGCGGTGATCAGCCAGCATCGCGACGAGATCGCCGCGGCGATCAATGCGGATTTCGGCTGCCGTCCGCGCGAGGAAACCGATTTGCTGGAGGTGTTTCCCAGCCTGTCGGCGATCCGCCACGCATTGCGCCACGGCAAGCGCTGGATGAAGCCACGGCGCGCGATGGCCAGCCTGGCCTTTCTGCCGGCGCGCACCGAGCTGCGCCCGCAACCCCTGGGCGTGGTCGGCATCATCGTGCCGTGGAACTATCCGCTGTTTCTTGCCGCGGGACCGTTGGCGGATGCATTGGCGGCGGGCAATCGCGTGATGGTGAAGATGAGCGAATACACGCCATGTTTTTCGCAGCTGTTCGCCGAACTGGTCGCGCGGCATTTTCAAGCCGACGAAGTGATCGTCATCAACGGCGATGCCACGGTGGGGCAAGCCTTTGCGGCGCTGCCGTTCGATCATCTGTTGTTTACCGGCTCGACGTCGGTCGGCCATCACGTGATGCGCGCGGCATCGGCCAACCTCACGCCGGTGACGCTGGAACTGGGCGGCAAGTCGCCCGCCGTTGTCGGTCCCGGCGCGCGTTTCGAATACGCGGTAGAACGCATCCTGCTCGGCAAGCTGGTCAATGCCGGACAGACATGCATCGCACCCGATTACGTGCTGCTGCCACGCGCAGACGTGGCGCGTTTCGTATCCGTCGCCCGCGACGCCGCGGCGCGCCTGTATCCCGATTTCGCCAACAATCGGCAGTACGCCAGCATTGCGACGGATCGCCATTATCAACGCCTGGTTCAACTGCGCGACGAAGCAGTGCACGCCGGCGCGCGCAGCGAACGGTTGAGCGATGCCGCCGACCGTCCCGAGCAACGCTTGCTGGTTCCGACATTGCTGACCGGCGTACGCGACGACATGCCGGTGATGCGCGAGGAAATCTTCGGCCCGCTGCTGCCGCTGGTGCCTTACGACACGTTCGACGAAGCGATCGACTACATAGCGCACCATCCACGTCCGCTAGCCCTATACCTGTTCGAGCAGGATCAGGCGCACATCGACCGGATGCTCGCGCGCACGCACGCAGGCGGCGTCACGCTCAACGACACGCTGTACCACATCGCCCAGCATGGCCTGCCATTCGGCGGCGTGGGGCCGTCGGGCATGGGCGGCTATCACGGCGAGGCCGGGTTCCGCACGTTCTCGCACATGAAGCCGCTGTTCCGGCAGGCGCGCTTCAATGGCGTGGGCTTGTTCAATCCGCCGTACGGCAAACGTTTCCGTCGGCTGCTGGAAATTCTGCTGCGTCGCGGTTGAGTCCGACCGATAAACGTCGATCACAACAAAAAAAACCTCCCCGCTCACGCGGGGAGGTTTGCTGGTGAACGTCCGACTATGACGCGATCAGAACTTGTACTGCACCGACAGGCTCAGCAGGTTGCCGTAGTCGTCGAAGCTGCCGGCCAGCACGTCGCCGGTCGCACTGACGGCACCGTTCATGCCCGCGTGAGCCACAAAGATGTGCTCGTAGGAGGCGTTGAGCTCAAGGCGATCGGTCGCCTTGTAACCGAGGCCGACCGCGACCGTATGACGCGCACCGTCGGGCACGCGGGGATCGCGATTGCCGGCATTCATCGGGGCCTGGTCGACGGCCAAGCCGCCGCGGACGGTCAGCTTGTCGGTGGCGTAGTACTCGCCGCCCACCGAAACGTAGAAGGTGTTGCGCCAGTTGAACGGCAGAACGGTGGTCGGCTGCGCGTTGGCGTAGTTCACCGTGAGCTGGCGCATCACGCTCCACTGCGTCCAGGCCACGTCCGCACCGAAGCCGAACTTGTCTTCCTGGTGCCAGTAGCTCAAGGCGGCGACGGCCGGATTGGTGAGGCGCGCATTGCCGCTGGTGTGCTGGAACGGCGGGAGGCTGCCGGACAACGCCGGATTGCTCAGCAGAAGGTCGTAGCCTTCCGTGGTGGTGAAGTTGGCGGTGCCTTTGATGTCATGCGTGATGCGCGAACGGTAGTCCAGCGCCAGGCGGTCTTTCGCGGTCGGCTTCCAGTACGTGCCGACCTGCCAGCCCCATGCCCAGTTGTTGCCCTTGACCTCGGCAAAGCCGTCGTTATCCACCGGAGTAAGCGCCGCCACGCCGGCTGCCGCCGTTTGGCCCTGCGCCGCTGCCGCCTGAATCATCGCGGCGGCTTGCGCCGGAGGAATCAGGCCTGCTGAGGCGGCAGCCTGGATCTGCGCGACCGCAGCCTGCGTCTTGGCCGCAATACCCTGCTGCACGCTCAAGCCGATGGCGTTGAAGTTGATCGCGTTGGTGAGATCGGCATTCAAGCGCTCGGCGATCACGCTGGCGCCGACGCTCCACTGGTCGTTGATCTTGAACGAGCCCGAGAACATGGTGTCGAACGACCGCAGCGAGGTCTTGATCGCGTCGTAGCGACCCATCCATTTATTGTCGTACTTGGTCTGGAAACCGAAGGGCACGTCGAGCGCAAAACCCAGGTTGACGCGGTCGTTGAGCTTGGTGGACAGCGCCAGCGCCGGCACCGGCAGCGTGGTGCCGGCGTCGCCGCCGTTGCCGCCGCTGATCGGGCGTCCCAGCACATCGGTCGAACTGCCGGTGAACCTGGCGCTGAAGTTGATCGCGGTGATGTCGGCCTGCACATAGGTGCCGTCGAGGTCGCTCATCGCTGCCGGGTTGTTGGCCACCACCGAAACATCGCCGCCCGCGGTCGCGGAACCGGCGTAAGCGCGGCCCATGGCCTTGGCGCTGTTTTCCTTCAACTGGAAGGCGCTGGCGTGAGCCTGCTGCGGCGCCGCCAGCGCACCGGCAATAGCCAGGCCCAGCGCGGCCAGGGCGAACGGACGGCCAGCACGGGCGGTGTTACGAAAGGTCGTGTGCATCGCATGCTCCTGCTTTTCTTTTGGTCACGAGTCCGGCCCTGGAAGGCCGGGTTCTTGCCGCGAGGCTGCACCCCTCTCGGCTCGGGTCGTAGCGGGGCCGAAAACGAACAGAATTTCATACGCGCGTTTGATACCCCAGGCCGGCACTGTGCCGGCTCGGACCGGGCTGTGCAAGTGCGGCTGCAGCAAGGAATGGAGCCCATGCAGAGGGCGGCTGCAGCAGCGAGCTGCGGCGCCGCCACAGCGCAGGCGCTTTTCCTATTCCCTAATCCCAATTCTCTATTCCCTCCAACAACGTGCTGCTACCCTTCGGGCCCCCAAACGACGTCATCGCGGGCATCGCATGCATTGCTTCGTCTACGCCAGCCAGCGCAAGGCCGATACCTATCTATGGCTGGACCGCAAGGACAACTTCGACGTATTGCCGGCGTCGCTGGCGTTGCTGCTGGGCGATCTGCGCTTTGTGCTCGAAGTGGAGCTGCATGCGGATCGCCGCCTGCCGCATGAGGATGTCGAAGTGGTGCTGCAGCACCTGCGCACGCAAGGCTGGCATCTGCAATTGCCGCCGCAGGAGACGCTGGCCGTTCCCACGCCTGCGCACGATCTGCCGCCCACGCCCAAGGACCAGGACGAGTAAGTTTCGCCGCGACGCTTGTTAACAAGCGATTACCGTCTGAGGCGCCACTCGTTTCTATACTGCCCCGCATGCCACCCATCAAATCGCGTCATCCTTCCTCCGCGCTCATCTCGCTCGTCTGGTTCCTTCCCGGACTGGTGATGGCCGGCGTCGCCGCCTTCGACGCGCATCCGCTCGCGCTGATTCCGCTGCTGCTGGCCAACACCTTGACCATGGCCGCGGTATGCCACGCGATCGGTTTCGATCCGGAGCCGGATTTTTTTCGCACGGTGATGCGCCGGGGCGTCGCGCACCTGGCGATGTTCACCTGCTATGTCGCGCTGGTATTCCTGCTGATCGCCTGGCCGATGTTGCGGCTCAGCCAGCAGCCCACGCTGGGCGCCAGCCTGCTGCTTGCCGCGGCGCTGGTGGTGGCGCTGATGGCGTTGTGGCGGCTGTGGCCGGCGTTTGCGCTGGTGTACGTATGGGATGACGCCTATCCCGCGCACGGCCAGGGTGAAGGTTCCTGGCTGTTCACCGCCACCGCGCGCAGCGTCGCCTTTGGTCGCCACCTGTCGCGCGAAGAGCATTTTTTCAGCCATTTCCTGCCCAGCGCACTGGCGTTGCTGGCGCTGTCGTTTTCGGCGATCGCGCTGAGCGGCTTGTATGGCGTGCTGCCTTCGGAAATGCGCACAGCGGCGCTGGTGCTCTACGCGGTGTTGTTGATGCCGCTGGGCTGCCTGATCGTCGCCAACCGCACGCTGCGCGTGATGCTGTGCGAAAGCCGCCGCCCGCGTCGGCAAGACGAGAAGGCCGAGCCGGTCGTCGCCGCGCCGCCGCAGCTCAGCGAACAGGAACGCACCGCCGGCACGCCCGAACAGGCGCAGGCATTGCTGGCCGCGGCGCGCAGCGGCGATGCCGCCCGCGCGCTGGCGCTGGTGGAAGCCGGCGCCGATCCCAATACCGTGCCCGCGTCGACCGATCGCGACCAGCGCCCGGTGCTGATGCTGGCCGCCTTGCTGCCGGACACGCGCCTGCTGCGCGCCTTGATCGCCAAGGGCGCCGACGTGAATCGCGCCAGCGGTGGCCTGACGCCGCTCCTGGCCGCTACGCGCGACAGCTGGCATGGCCGCGCCGATGCGGTGATGACCCTGCTCACCAACGGCGCCAATCCGCTTGCCACCGACGCCGACGGCAACACGCCGCTGCATGGCGCGGTGCTCAGCGGCGAACCGACGGTGGCCGCCATGCTGCTGGATGCCGGTGCGGCGATCGATGCGCTGAACAAGTCCGGCGCCAGCCCGCTGTCGATCGCCTGCCGCGCCGCCAACTGGCCGCTGGCGAAATTCCTGCTCGAGCGCGGCGCCAAGAACACGCTCCTCAACGGCGAGCCGGCGCTGGTCGCCGCCGCCGGCATCGCCGACGACGATGCGGCCGGCGTAAAGTTGCTGCTCAAGCACCGCGCCGCCGTCAATGCCATCGACGCGCGCCAACGCAGCGCGCTGATGACCGCCGCCGCCGAAGGGCACGAACAGATTGCGCGCGCACTGTGCGCCGCCGGTGCGGACGTGAACCTGGCCGACCAGCATGGCAGCACCGCCTTGATGGAAGCCGCGCGCGCCGGCGCCGTCGGCGTGGTCGCCCTGCTGGCCGATGCGCAGGCCGACGCGCGCGCGCGCGATCAGCATGGCCGCGATGCGCTGACGCTCGCCTGCCAGTCGCCGCACGCGCAGGTTGAAACCGTGCGCGCCCTGCTCGCGCTCGGCGCGGAACCGAAAACGCCGGGCAGCGACGGACGCAGCGCGCTCGATCACGCCGCCGCCAGCGGGCGCTGGGATCTGGTCGCCCTGCTCGATCCGGACACCCCGCTGCCGGCCAGCCTGGATATCGAGGCGATTTCCGAAGGCGCCGACACGCCCGCGCATCTGCTCGACGCGCTGCGCTTCGGCCATTGGGCGATCGTCTCCAGCTTCAGCCTGCGCGTGCGCGACTGGTCGCAGGCGCAGCTCGCGCAGTTGTATCTGGAGCTGACCGAACCCAGCCTGCGCGCCGCGCGCCGCTGGCTGCTCGATCACGGCTTGCAGGCCGAAGCGCGCCTGCAGCCGCAACTGGTCGACGAACTGGAAAGCGAGCAGCCCACCTTGCCGCCGCTCGGCCGCCGGCTGTTCGACGCCCTGTTGCCGCTATTGCCGGAAAGCAGCGCTGCCATCGAAGACCTGCTCGATGCCGGCGCCAGCCCGGCCGGCGCGGGTTTGCTGGCGCAGGCGCTGGGCCGGTTGCCGCACGCTTCTTCGCTACCGCTGGCGTTGCTGGAACGCGGCGCCGATCCATTCGGCGTCGACGAGCGCGAACGCACGCCGCTGCAATTGGCCGCCACCCACGGCCAGCTTGCCGTGCTGCAGGCGCTGCTCGCGCGCGGCTGCGATCCGAACACGCGCGACAGCAGCGGACGCACGCCGCTGTTCGCCGCGCTCGAACATGGCGCGCACGCGCTGCCGCTGGTGCGCGCGCTGGTCGCGCACGGCGCCGATGCCGAAGCAATGGACGCCAACGGCGAAACCCCGCTCGGCCTGGCGCTGGAACACCCCGAACTGGAGCGCTGGCTGGATTGGAACGGCTGGCAACGCCCACGCCGGCCCTTACGTGCGGACGACCTCATCCATGCCGCCACGCAAGGCGCGGATACGGCGGTGCGCCGCCTGCTGGAACTGGGTTTTGCGGTGGATACGCGCGATGCGCAGGGCGCCACCGCCTTGCTGCACGCCTGCGGTGCCGGCCACCGCGAGGTGGCGGTCACCTTGATCGACGCCGGCGCGGATATCGGCGCCAGCGCCCATAACGGCATGACGCCGCTCGCCGCCGCGGTCGCCGCGCGCCGCGACACGCTGGTCGCGCTGCTGCTCGACCATGGCGCGGTAGTAGACCAGCGCCTGCCGAACGACGCCACCGCGCTGATGATCGCCGCCGTGCAGGGTTATCCGGAGATCGCCGAGCTGCTGCTCGACGCCGGCGCCGATGCGAATGCCGTCGATGCGCGCGGACACAGTGCATTGCACGCGGCCTCGCAGTTCGGCTTCGAGCAGAACGACAGCCTGCGCGCACGCCGCCTGTTCGACGTGTTGCTGAAACGCCAGGCCGATCCCAATCTCGCCGATGGCGAAGGCAAAACCGCGCTGCTGCTGCTGCTCGGCGCGCATCTGCGCCCCGGCAGCGCGTGCGATGCCACGCACATCGGTGCGCTGCTGCCCGTGTTGCTCGATGCCGGCGCGCAGATCGAACACGCCGACCAGCGTGGCGTCACCGCATTGCATGCCTGCGCCATGCACGCCCTGCTGCCACCGGCACGCGTGCTGCTGGCGCGCGGTGCGGATCGCAACGCGGCGGATGCGTTCGGACGCACCGCCGCGGATGTGGCGCGGCATCTTGGCCTGATCGATATTGCACACGAATTGGCGGTGCGCCACAGCGTGATTCCCAGCGTGCGGCAGACCTTGCGGCAGCCGGCACAACCGGATTGATCGTAGGTTGGGGTGCAAACCCAACGTCGTCATGTTTGTAGGCTTCGACGTTGGGGTTTGCACCCTGACATATCCCCACGTTTTTGTAGTTCTGGTGAGGTGGTTCTGCGTAGAGGACTGGCCGCGCGTTAACGTGAACATTGCCTGCGGCGCTTTCGGTCGCGCAGCGACCGAGTCACTTTTCTTTGCTGGCCCCAGTACTGTCCGGTAAAAAACGTCGGCGCCCATCGCAACTTATTGATATTACGTCGATAAGAAACATTTTTACGCTGTCATCGATTTCAACCTGATCTGCCGCAGGCTGCATGGCAACCCCGCTCA
>Ga0209026_1000486_pt1 | contig 29341 bp, 25 predicted proteins | sample AraplaCL_Col_mCL_FD_184262 | JGI IMG/M metagenome (GOLD analysis project Ga0209026, IMG submission 184262) | Arabidopsis root microbial communities from the University of North Carolina, USA - plate scrape CL_Col_mCL (SPAdes) (version 2) | ecosystem: Host-associated > Plants > Roots >... | reverse complement strand
CAGGCAAGTGCTTAAAAGCGACGTGCAAAAGATATTTGAGGAATCGAATATCACCAAAAACGGCGTGCCTTATGATCTTGACCGTGATGGCCTGAAAGTTTATACCACCATTAACTATACTATGCAGCAATACGCAGAAGACGCCCAACGCGAATATATGAAGCTGCTGCAAGTGCAATTTAATAATCACTGGAAAGGTTATAACCTAGCTAAAAGCATCAAGAATTATAAATTGCTGATGAGCGAAGGTGTACACCGCTCGGATCGTTACAACGATATGAAATCGGATGGCAAATCCGACGATGAAATAGACCAGGCATTTAACACCCCAGTTAAAATGAACATTTTTAGCTGGCACGGCAATATCGATACAATGATGAAGCCAATCGATTCGGTATTGTATAGTAAAATGCTTTTACAAAACGCTGTAATGAGTATGGACCCGACTACCGGTTATATTAAAGCCTGGGTAGGAGGCATCAACTACGAGCATTTTCAGTACGACCACGTAAAGATAGGCACCCGCCAGGTTGGCTCAACAGCTAAGCCTTTTACCTTCGCCGTAGCTATCGCCGATGGGTATTCGCCTTGTATGGAGATACCTAACGTACCGATCACGATTAAATATGATGGACAGGAATGGTCGCCGGTATCGCAGGATACCAAAGATCCGGTGATGAACCTGCGCAACGCGCTGGCCTGGTCGCAAAACTGGATCACGGCCTACCTGATGAACGAAGTGAAGCCTGAGCCGGTAGTAGAACTGGTTAAAAAAATGGGGATCGTGAATACCGACATCACCCCGGTTCCATCCATTTGTTTAGGTTCATTTAATGCTTCGTTATTTGATATGACCGGTGCTTACTGTGTATTCGCCAATCACGGCACCTGGAAAGAGCCTACTTATATTTTACGTATTGAAGATAAGAACGGCAATGTGCTGTATACCCACACGCCTAAAACCGTGCAGGCCATGAACGAACAAACCGCTTATGTAATGACTTATATGCTGAAAGGCGTTATCGAAAACGGCACAGGCAGCAGGTTGCGCTTTAAATACGGATTAAACAATCCTATAGCGGGTAAAACCGGTACACCGCAGGATAACTCCGACGGTTGGTTCATCGGCATGACGCCGCAACTGGTTACCGGTGTATGGACAGGTTGTGAAGACCGCGATTTCCACTTCCGTTCTACTTCACTGGGCGAAGGCGCGAACTCGGCCCTGCCAGTATTTGCCTTGTATATGAAAAAGGTTTACGCCGACCCATCTCTCGGTATTAAAAAGAATGTTGATTTTGATCCGCCTAAGGCGCCGCTAAGTATCACTATTGATTGTAACGCTTATAAACAACAACAGCAATCGCCTACAAAAGAAGAGGATAAGAAGCTGAGTTTTTAGTATTCCTGGACCAAAACATCTGTCGGGATACTCAATGCACTGTGCAGTTTTCGGATCATATTAATACTAAGCTTTCGCTTTTTATTTAATATTTCGCTTACCCGGCTTTTTAAGCCAATTATTTTCTCCAGATCGTGATTGGTATAATTCAATTGTTCCATCCTAAATTTAATGGCTTCGATTGGATCTGGCATATCAATAGGGAAATATGCGTTTTCGTAATTATCAATCAAAACCCCCAGTATTTCTAACTCATCTCCTTCCGGTGTGTTTGGCAATGCATCAAAAATCACGTCGAGCCTTTGTAAGGCTTGTTTATAATCAAGGTCTGTTTTTATGGGTTTGATGTTCATAGCATTTTAAATTGTAGTTGCGTCAATCTTATCATATTCGGCATGCGTACCAATAAACCGGATCCAACACATTTGATATGCAAAATTTATCTTAATGATCAGTCTGTACGAATTACCTTTTATATTAAATACAACTCTGTTATTCGCCAGGATACTTGCGCTGGGATATTCAATTTTAATATCATTCGGATGCCTCCAATGACTTTTATCTGCTTCCAGATACCAGGCCTTTAAAGCTTGTTCACAATCGGCATGCCGAAGCCAAAATTCACGTAAAGTATTTTTAGCAATAATCCGCATTAAAACAAAGATAAATAAAAGTTCCCAAAATGGGAATATTTTATTCGCCTATTTATATTCTTGAATTACAGGTCCTGCTTAATATCGTCGAGGCTTTTAACGCTTATTTTTGCGCTAATGCCCGCGGCAATAACTGATATCACCATTACCGTCAAAAACACCAGGCAAAAATCGCTCAACTTGATAGCGATTGGATAAGCATCCATGGCGGTATAAGCGCTGCCCATTTTAATCCAGGCAAAATGCTCCTGCACCAGGCAAAATATCAGCGCGAGCAACATACCGCCTACGCAACCAATTAAGGTAATGAGCATGCCTTCGCAAAAAAATATGCCTTGTATTAATTGCTTGCTGGCGCCAAGGCTGGATAGTATGGCAATATCTTTACGCTTATCCATTACCAGCATGGTTAAAGAACCCACGATATTAAAGGTGGCGATGATCACCACAAAAGTAAGTATCAGGTAAACGGCCCATTTTTCGGAATGGAGGATTTTATACAGCAATGCATTTTGCTCGGCACGGTTACGTACATTAAAATCGGCACCTATTTTATCTTTAATGGTTTGTTGCAGGTCATCCACATTAGCGCCATCTTTCAAGTTAACTTCGATGGCCGATACCTCTACGGGTTGATCGAGTAACTGCCTCGTAAAAGCCAGAGGTGCAACAATGATATTGTCAAAATCCTGCTGAATGCTAAACACGCCCGATGCATAAATATATTTTACTATGAAATCGTTTGTCGGGTCAATCGAGTTGACTTCCGCCGTACGCCGCGGCGAATAGATCTCGAGCGGGATAAATTTATCTTCGATATTAACACCTAAGCTGGCCTGTACCATAGAACCAACAACTACTGTGGGCTTACCGTAGTCATCCTTCAAAGTAAACTTCCCGACCTGGATAGTACTATCCAGGTTCTTGTTTTTCAAAAAATCATCGCTTTCGCCCTTGATAACGGTAGGCACCTGTTTATCACCATAACGTACCAGTGCTTTTTCTTCCAGCACTTCGTTGTATGAAAATATTGCCGGGTTTTTACTGAGATCGTTAAAATAAGCCGTATTGGGATTGAAGGTTTTGCCTTGTTTAGCCTCTATTTTTAACTCGGGCGTAAAGTTGTTGTATAACGATAGGATCACTTTCTCCAGCCCGTTAAACACCGATAAGATAATGATCAATGCCGCACTGCCTACAAATATCCCAAGCATAGATATGCCCGAGATGATGTTGATGGCATGCGTTGTTTTTCGTGAGAAAAGGTAGCGCCTGGCGATATAGACCGATGTGTTCAAATCAGGCTTAGGTTAAAAACGGGTTATACTGCTTTTCGTAACCAATAGTCGTTTCGGGGCCGTGACCGGGATACACAATGCAATCATCGGGCAAGGCAAACAACTTAGTTTCGATATTGGTGATCAATTGCTTAAAGTTACCACCGGGCAGATCACTGCGACCGATACTGCCGCGGAACAGCACATCGCCCCCAATCAAAAAGTTTTCTTTGGATGCGTAAAAGCATAAGTGCGCGGGCGAGTGGCCGGGCGCAAATATCAGTTCAAACTCAATGTTACCTACTCTAACCTTTCCTGTTTCGGGTAAATAGGTATCCGGTATCGGCGAAACCTCGTACCTGAACCCCATTTGCGGCGCATAGCCGGGTATCGAAGCCAATATCTCCAATTCACCTTTATGAAACTGTGGTTTTAAGCCGTACTGATCGAAAACGAATTTATTACCCAGCACATGGTCGATATGGCAATGGGTATTTAACAGGATTATCGGCTTTAGGTTATTCTGCTTTATAAAATTAGTCACCAGGTTTTGCTCCGAGGCAGTATACATGCCCGGGTCGATAATAGCGCATTGGCCGTCTTCATCGTAAACCAGGTAAGTATTTTCCTGGTAAGGGTTATTTTCGAATGCTTTTACTTGCAACATGAGGCAAAATTAAGATTTTGCGGTGAGTTGTGAGTGGTGAACAGTGAATAGTTTGTGCGCTATCCAACTCATTCAACCACTCACTGTTCACCACTTTTCACTTTTTCCACCTAAAACTACCGATCATCATATCCATATCTTTTTTAATAAAGGTAAGCACGGGTTGTATTGAATCTATCCGGGGTTCGTTGTAAAAGTAGAGCGAGCAGCGCAGGTAATGTTTGGTACTGTCGGTTAAATAAAACTGCGCCGATGATGCCGCGTTACCATCAATGGTATAATAAATGCCATAGAGTTTTCTATCCGGATAAGCGATCACGCCCTCATCAATCGAAGTAGCCTTTACCGTATGCTTGAACGCGAAGGTGTGCGCCTCTTCTACCAACTTATTAAAACTTTCCTTCGAGGTTATCTGCTCGTAGCTTAAATGCAGGGTACCGTTAAACTGCGGAAATTTGATATTCATCCAGCAAGGCTTCGCGCCTTTTTCATGATCGGCCTCAACATAGGCATATTTAGGGTATATAAAAGTGAAAGGGCAATCGCTCACATAAGCCTGATATTCCTTTTTAGGAAAGGGTATCCGGAAGTAACCGCGTGGTTTTGGTGAATAATCGTGATTATCGCCGCATCCCGATAGCATCAGGCAAAGCACAACTAACAAAGCGAGGTTCCTTATCATTGATGTTTGGATTTTGCGTTCCATATCTCCCACGATCTGTCGGCCTGCAGTTCCAGCATCTCATAACCGTTTTTAATGGTTGCGCCCTTTTCAAGGCCTTTGGTTAAAAACATTGTTTGCTCGGGATTATAGATCAGATCGTAAAGCAGATGATCATCGGTGATACCCTCATAAGGGATAGGTGGGCATTCGTCGATATTAGGAAACGTTCCTACGGGAGTGGTATTGATGATCAGTTTATGATCCTCTACCATTTTGGGTGTTAGCTCGCTGAACAAAATACTTTTATCGGATGAGCGGCGTGTTACGATCTGGTAATCGATACCATACTCGCCCAATACGTATTTAACCGCACATGCAGCGCCGCCGTCGCCTAATACCAGCGCTTTTTTATGATGACGGGTCAGCAACGGCTTTAGCGATGTTTCAAAACCATAAATATCGGTGTTATAACCCTCCAGTCTGAAGTTATGCCCTTCAATGCCCACTTCGCCGGTAAAGGCTGCCATTACCGGGCTTTCCGCATGGATATGGATGCAGTTTACGGCGCCTACTTCGCGGGCATCGTGACTGATCCAGTCGAGGTAATGCATCACATTTTTTTTATGCGGCACGGTAACGTTAAGCCCGCACAGGTGCGGGTTTGATTGCAACAGGGCCGGCAGATCCTTAATATGTTCCAGCGGGAAAAGTTCGTAACGATGCTCTTTAATATCCTCGCGTTCGAACATGTCGGTAAAATATTTTTTTGAAAAAGAGTGCGAAAGCGGAAAACCTATTAGCCCGTATACCTTCATATTATTTTTTGGATTACACCGATTATGTTGGGATTACACCGATTTAATTTTGATTTCACCGATGTCTCACAATAACGGAATCAAATCTACATTAGTTTGTATGATTTTAAAATCAATAAGGTGTAATAAACTAACAGGTCATCCCGAACTTGTTCGGGATCCCATTAGCAATATAGCGCACATGCCTCTCGTAAACTTGTTCTATGAGATGCTGAAACAAGTTCGGCATAACCTATAGGTTTAAAGATTTATAAAATGATCAAAAGTATCGCTCCTTAAACCCAGCCTTAATGTTTCGAGCGGAATAATATCCGCCGGAGCAATATTGCCCAGGTTAACGTTGGCGCCAAGTAGTTTAATAAACCAGGTTTGCTGTGCTTTTTGTGGCGCTTCCCATATAATGGTTTCCTGCGGTATTTGTGTCAATATCTCGTCGATCAGACCTTGCCTTACTTCTCCCGAATCGCGGTAAATACCTACATTGCCGCTTTCGCGAGCCTCGGCAATTACTTTCCATGCTCCGGCCTCAATTTCGGCATTCATCAGCTTGATCCATTTATATGGCGCGAATATTTTTTGAACGTCCTTTGATCCTACTTCGGATATCACTGTGATCTGTTCGCTTAGTTTACGGATGTACTCGCATTTCACATCGTGCTCTATCGTGATTGAACCATCCGATACTTCGGCGTATTCCATTTGGTATCTATCCAATATACGGCGGTAATCGTCGAATTGGTTACGAACTATAAAGGCCTCAAAAAGCGTCCCGCCGAAATAGGTTGGCAAACCTGCATCTTTATATATTTTAAGCTTTTCGTCAAGCTTTGGCGTAACAAAGGATGTTGCCCAACCCAATTTTACAATATCCGAATGCGGGAGTGCAACCTCAATAAAGTCTTCAGCCTGCCTGCAGCTTAATCCTTTGTCCATCACCATGGTTAATCCATTGGTACGTGGCTTTGCTGTGCGGTCGGGCAGGTTATTTAGTTCGTAATTCATAAAAGTTTATTATATCAATTTGTTATAGACTATAACCAAAAGTTTTAATCGACGCAAATTTCATAAAAAATCCGAAGCTTTAAAAGCTCCGGATGTAATTAAATTATCAAAATATTGTTACTTGGTGTAGCGGTTTATGATATCGATAATCACTTTGTTTTCCTGCAATTGCGGCAGGTAGTCGAACAATATAAAATGCTTGTCCGGATCGGTGATCAACGCTTTTTCGAGAAACACGATCGCCTCATTATAATCGCCTTTGGCAAACAGGTAAGCCACCATGCGGTAGTATAATTCAGCTGCGTCAGGATTGTTCTTTATTGCCTGCGATATGATCTCGATAGCGCCCTCCAGGTTTTTTTGCTCATATAAAATAGACGAGTAATCCAACCAGGCATCGGCATCAAGCGGGTTTAGTTCGACAACCTTTTCGTAAGCCTGCTCTGCTTCCGTCATATGGCCAAGCTTGTACTGCGCATCGGCAATAGCAAACCAATAATCGGCGTTGGCTATATCCAGGTCCAGCGCTTTTTTGTAAAAGTGCAGGGCCTCAAAATAACGTTCTTCAAAATCGAGCGTTACGCCCACCCCAAACCAGGCATCGGCCAGTTTAGGATCCATTTTTACCGATTTTTTATAGAAAGCTCGCGCATCGTCCATCTGCTCCAGTTTTTCGTAGCACTCGCCTATCGCACAATAGGTATCGGCGTTAGGTTGTTCGTACTCGAACGTTTGGCGATAAACTTCAATAGCCTCAGCAAATTTATCCAGGTTAACCAGGGCGTTGCCTTTGTTAAAGTACGCCGATGCAAAGCTGTCTTTTATCAGGATGGCGTAGTCGTACGCGTCTATCGCTTTTTCAAACAAGCTTAGCTTGGTATAGGCGTTGCCCAAGTTATACCAGGCGGCATAGCTGTAAGGTTCGTTATCGATGTATTGCTGGTAAAACTGTACGCTTTCGGCCTGGTTGTCCATCACATCGTAACAAAAAGCCAGCTCGTATAAAGCATCCTGGTTTTCCATATTCTGCTCGAGACAAAGTTTCAGGTAAGTTATCGCTTCCTCATAATCGCCCATGTTTTGGTTAACGTAGGCTATATGCAACAATATCTCGTCAGTCTCTTCGGCCATGTTAAGGGCCTTGTGGTAATTTTCGAGGGCTTCGGGATAACGCTCTATACTTTCGTACAGGTTACCTCTGATGATATAAATATCCGCTTCGGATGCTTCCAGTGTTTCGGCACGTTCGAGCGCTGCAAATGCATCGCCAATCCTGTTGGTAACTACAAATAGCTGTGCTTGTTTGATAAGGAAAATAGAAGCAAAAGGGTGTTGGTTGCGGGCATATTCAACTACCTGTAACGCCTTAACCGGGTCGTTCTTCTCAATGTAATAGTCGATGATGTTCTCAAACGCCTGTGCATCAAAAAAATACTGATCGTGGTTACGGATCATCTCTTCGTATCGCTCTACCGAGAATTGGGGGTCTTCGGTAAAACCAAATTCAAAATCTTCTTCCATTCAGTTATGTTTGCAGAACTTCTGCTTAGCTTGTTAATTCAATAGTTGTGCCAAGACTTTTTGTTACAGTTAAATTACTTATAAAAAAGCCCTATAAATAATTTACTTTTCCACATTTCCCCATTTTAAACAAAAGCTAACGTAAGTAATTGATTGTAAACGCCAAAGTTTTTGAGGAGATAAAAGATGGAATAAGCTACCCGTAATAAATTTTTTACCTTTGACTAAGCATCCTAAAAATATGAATAACCATAAGCATACCGTATTAAGCAATTTAAATATAAACGCTGTAAACCATGCCTTTAGTACGGGGCAGGTTTGGGGCAGCAGCGATGGTGCCCTTGTACGCACCATTTATTCGCCGGTTGACGGTTTGGCTATAGCCGATGCGACCATGGCTACCAATGATAATTATAACCAGGCCGTGGCCAAAGCAACCGAAGCTTTTAAAGCCTGGCGCAGTGTGCCCGCGCCAAAACGCGGTGAAATTGTACGCCAGATTGGCGATGCTTTACGTAAATATAAAAACGACCTGGGTTGGCTGGTATCATACGAAATGGGCAAAAGCCTGCAGGAGGGCCGTGGCGAGGTGCAGGAGATGATCGACATTTGTGACTTTGCGGTTGGTTTAAGCCGGCAGCTATACGGCTTGACCATGAACAGCGAAAGACCACAGCACCGTATGTATGAACAGTACCATCCGCTGGGCGTTGTTGGCGTGATCTCTGCATTCAATTTCCCGGTAGCGGTTTGGAGCTGGAACGCCATGTTGGCTTGGGTTTGCGGCGATGTTTGCGTTTGGAAACCATCCGAAAAAACACCTTTAACAGCCATAGCTTGTCAGCATATCGCGCAAAGCGTATTTAAAGAAAACAACGTACCCGAAGGCGTATCGTGCCTGGTTATAGGCGACCGTGAAATAGGCGAATTAATGGCTAACGACCACCGGATACCGTTAGTATCGGCCACGGGCAGTACCCGCATGGGCAAAGCGGTAAGCGTAGCTGTTGCGGCCCGTTTAGGCCGTAGTTTACTGGAGCTTGGCGGCAATAATGCCATCATTATCAGCGAAAATGCCGACCTGAATATTGCTTTAACCGGAGCTGTATTTGGCGCGGTGGGCACGGCCGGGCAGCGTTGTACTACAACACGCAGGTTGATTATCCACGAAAGTGTGTATGATGCCTTTAAGCAAAAACTGGTTAACGCTTACAAGCAATTACGCATTGGCGACCCGTTGGACGAGCATAACCACGTAGGGCCTTTAATTGATAAAGATGCGGTAGCGCTTTACCTGAAATCGATCGAAGATTGCAAAGCACAGGGCGGCAAATTTATTATGGAAGGCGGTGTTTTGGATGGTGCGGGGTACGAGTCGGGCTGTTACGTAAAACCTTGCATTGCCGAGGTGGAGAACCATTACGCGGTAGTGCAGCACGAAACCTTTGCCCCTATTTTGTATTTGATTAAATATAAAACTTTGGAGCATGCCATCGAATTGCAGAATGGTGTACCGCAGGGCTTATCATCTGCCATAATGACAAACAATTTACGCGAGGCCGAAGCGTTCTTATCAGGCGCGGGGTCGGATTGTGGTATTGCCAATGTTAACATCGGCACATCGGGTGCCGAAATTGGTGGCGCTTTTGGTGGTGAAAAGGAAACAGGCGGGGGGCGCGAATCGGGCTCGGACGCCTGGAAAGTTTACATGCGCCGTCAAACCAACACCATCAATTATTCATCCAACCTGCCATTGGCACAAGGAATTAAATTTGATCTATAATATATTTTAATGTCTCCATTTTTTAAAACACTATCCGGCTTTGCATTATGCGGAGCCCTATTGCTCAATTTTGAAGTTAAAGCGCAGGCTACCATTACTGTAGGGGAGCCCCCGCTACCCAAAAACTGGCATCAGCTTGACTTATCAGCCGATGGTTATTACGGCATCAGCTTAAACAAAGCCTACAAACTGCTGAAAGGCAAAAAAAGCAAAACCGTTGTGGTGGCTACTATTGATAGCGGTGTTGATACATTGCAGAAAGACCTGCAGGGCATTTTGTGGACCAATCCGAAAGAGATCCCGGGCAACGGTATAGATGACGATCACGATGGTTATGTTGACGATGTGCACGGCTGGAACTTTTTAGGCGGGCCTAATGGCAAATGTGATTTTAATGAAACTACCGAAGAGGTACGCGAGTACGCCAAACTGAAAGATAAATACGCCAATGTAACTTATGCTACTGCGACGGATAAAAAGGAGTATGAGTATTGGAAAAAGGTAAAAGCTACTCGTGATTCGACCGTGGCCGCCTCACAGAATGATTACAAGCAGCTTGCACCGTTGGTTAATGCGTTGGTTGTCACCAGTGGGGTTATAAAAAAAGGATTGCATTTAACGCCTGATGCAGCCTTTACCTTGAGTGATCTGGATAAGCTATCATCCGCAAACGATACGCTGAAACAAAGCACCGAGCTTTGGAAGCTCGTTATGCAGCAGGACCCGAGCAGCAATAGCAATAAAATTATCAAAGAATGTACGGAGCAGCTCACCAAAGCCAATAACGATATCAGTCCCGATTTAGATAACCGCAAAAACATTATCGGCGATAACCCGGATGATAATACTAACCCGCATTACGGCAATAACATTGTGAAGTACGAAGATGCATCGCACGGAACAGGTGTTGCAGGCCTGATAGGCGCCAAACGCGGCAATGGTTATGGCATTGATGGCGTTGCCGATAACGTAAAAATTATGGCTATTAAAGCCGTGCCTAACGGCGACGAGTACGATAAGGATGTTGCCAACGCTATCCGCTTCGCGGTTGACCATGGCGCGCAGGTGATCAACATGAGCTTTGGCAAAAGGATATCGCCGCATAAGGATTGGGTTGATGCCGCATTTAAATATGCAGCCGCTAAAAACGTATTACTGGTACAAGCTGCCGGTAATGACAACCAGGACGTAGATGTAACGCCAGAATATCCTAATGATATCATGCAGGGCAGTACGGTAAGGAGCGGTGATAACGTGATCTCTGTAGGCGCTTCGGCAGCTAAGAATGATGAAAAACTTGCGGCCACATTCAGCAATTATGGCAAAAAGAATGTAGATGTTTTTGCACCCGGTGTAAAAGTAACCTCGATTGAGATGGATGCCGAATTTGATACAGCCGACGGTACCAGCTTTGCCTCGCCGATCACGGCGGGACTTGCCGCACTGATCTTAGAGTATTACCCGCATTTGAGTGCCAGACAGGTAAAACAGGTCATTCTGGCATCGGCTAAACCCCTAACAGGCACGATGGTTTATAAACCGGGCAGCACCAGCGAAAAAGTAGATTTTTCGACCTTGTCGAAAAGCGGCGGGATAATTAACGCGTACCAGGCGTTGTTGATCGCGGCGAAGACGAAGGGGGAGTTGAAGTAGGGGTGTTAGTCCGGAAGACAGGAAGACCGAAAGTCCAAAAGATGGATACGGAAAATAACGCTGTTCGAACTCAGGTAGCGGATACTGGTTATTGTATTTATCGCGAAAAATGCTTATATTGTAGGTAAGCGCGAGGCTAAAATTAAAAATTTGATAATAGAGACTCTAAGCGTTGCGAAATTTTCTTACAATTTCCCCCCTGCGATAATAGGGGCGTTGCGAAATTGACAATTTGTGAGCATTGCGCAGTCGCGCGCAGAACTTGTTTGGAGCAGAAGATTTCTCGTCGCTACGCTCGCTCGAAATGACAATTCTGGTTAGGATTAGAAGTTTAGTTAATTCACCAGCAGCTTATACCCTTTACCCTAAAATTGATGATCTCCATCATTGAATGGCCGTTGAGACTTGTTTTATATAAAACAGGGCTACCTGTGCTCCCATGGGCACATTTGCCTTTGGCCTGTCAAACCAACCGCCGAAAGGGCGTGCTACCATTTTATAACCGATCATGGCATCGACGTCGTCATAAAAAAGTTCTTTCCATTGATAACCAATTTCGTTGGGTTGTTGTAATTGAATGCCATTTACCGCTATGGTTATCGGTAACGGAATAGGTTTTAATGAAATACCATCGTCCTCGTCACCCTTAGCCTTGCTTTCTAAATAAAGCACCGCAAAGTTAAGGCAAGCTTTAACCCGTTTATTTATTTGGGCCACAGTTTCGGGCTCTGTTGGTTTTATGCGCCACTCGTTGTTCTTTAGGGTAGTATAATCTTCGTCTTCATTATCAAAACCCCTGCTATCTCGTTTAAATATCAGCTGCTCTACGGTAGTAATTGGCGAACTTACTTTAATTCCATTTAAGATCAATGGCGCGGTTAGTTGCTGCCGTGTAACCAATTGGTTATTGTCAAAATTTACAATTTTTAAAACGGTAAGGCTATCTCCGTTTTGTGGTGTAAGGGATATTGTATTCGCAGCTTTGTTGAAGACCCATTTACCATAGAAAAAGTGTGAGCCCATAGAAAGCGATGTGTAGGTATGGTCGTCTTTCAAATTTAAAAAATCGCCGCCAACATAATCAAAAGATACACTATTTAAAATCTTTGCAAATTCATTTTGCTTGCCGGCAGGGATATACGGCGCATCCATCTTAGTCATATTCATGCTTACCACATCCCATTTATTAGGCAATACTTTTTCTATAGGATGTTTACACGAGCAGAGCAGTAAAATAAATATGAGCGCAGGTTTTAAATTAAGTTTCATTAAGCTTTAAGTTGGACTTAAAGCTACAATAATAATTACATAGATTATGTCTGGTCCAATCCAACCTAATTCACCAGCAGCTTATACCCTTTGCCGTGTACGTTGATGATCTCTACTTTCGAGTCATCCTTCAGATACTTGCGGATCTTGCTTAAAAACACATCCATGCTGCGGCCGTTAAAGTAATTATCATCGTGCCAGATGTTGAGCAGGGCTTCTTCGCGGGTTAACACCTCGTTTTGTTTGAGGCACAGCAAACGCAGTAATTCGGCTTCTTTGGTGGATAGCTTTTGTTTCTGGTCGCCGTCGTATATTATTTGAGTGGTATAGTCAAACTCGTATTTGCCGATCTTAAAATGCGTTTGCTTTTCGGCGCCGTCTTTACCAGTATCGTTAACACGTTTCAACAGGGCGTTGATACGTAAAAGTAGTTCTTCAATACGAAAAGGTTTGGTGATGTAATCATCGCCGCCAAGGTTAAATGCCTGAGTTTTATCTTCGATCATGCTTTTAGCCGTCGCGAAGATAATAGGCACGGTGGCGTTCATCTTCCTAATCTCTTTGCCTAGTGTAAAGCCATCCTTTTTCGGCATCATCACATCCAGTATTAACAGATCGAACTGTTGTTTGGTAAAAGCTTTCAGGCCTTCTTCACCATCTTTACAAAGCACTACATCAAACTTGCCTTTCAGTTGCAGGTAATCCTGCAACAGCAGGCCCAGGTTCGGATCATCTTCTACCAGTAATATTTTCATCATATGGTTTTGCCAGGGTCAACTTTATCAAATTTAAGCTCAAACTCCGAGCCTTTATCTTTTTCCGATCGTACGCTAATTGTACCGTTCAGTCTTTTTACGATGGTGTTAACATAGCTCAGCCCGAGGCCAAAGCCTTTAACATCGTGTAGGTTGCCGGTTGGTATACGGTAAAACTGCTCGAATATTTTCTTTTGCTGGTCGCTGTTCATGCCTATGCCTTTATCGGCCACCCTGATCACTGCCTGATTACCTTTAACGTAGGTTACAATAGCAAGTTCGGGTATATCGCGGCTGTATTTAATAGCATTATCTACCAGGTTGTAAATCACATTCGAAAAGTGTAATTCATCAGCCTCGATAAATACTTCGTCTTCGGTTAAACGCAGATCGAGTTTCACTTGGTGCTTTTGAAACTTTAACGCCATGCTGTCAATAACCGCAGCGATGATCTCGTTGATCTCAATACGTTTGATATCTAATTTAAAATCGTTTTTCTCAATACGGGCAATGTTCAGTACCCGCTCGATATGGCTACCCAGACGTACATTCTCTTCGTAAATAATACCGGCCAGTTTAGCCACACGACTCTTATCCTCAGCAATTTCAGCATCTTTTAAAGCCTCGCTGGCTATCATGATGGTTGATACCGGAGTCTTGAACTCGTGGGTCATGTTGTTGATGAAATCGGTCTTCATTTCCGAGATTTTTTTCTGCCTCAATATGGCATAAATGGTAAAGCCAAAGCAGAAGATAAAGAATAAAAGCAAGCCACCGGTTGTTGCCATGGTACCGCCCATCTGACTTAATATCAACGAATTTTTTTGTGGGAAATAAACTTTCAGATCGCCCGGATCGCTGATTACTTCCTGGCTAAAAATAGGGGAATGATAAGTATTAGCAGGTAAAAAAACCGGTTTCTCCCCGTCTACATCCATTGCTTTAGAAAATATGACCGAATCGTTATGAGCCTGGGTAACCTCATAGCTAAAAGGCAAAGAAACGCCATGGGTGTTTAGCTCATACCGCAGCAGCGTATCAATCCAGATCTGGTTTATACGTTGTTTAAGCGGCTCGTCCTTTCGTGAATATTCCTGCGCAAGGTCTTCAAATACGGCTTGCTGGCCCTTATGGACCTTTGAAAATTCGGCAGCCTTTTCAACCTGCAATAGCTTTTGCACTTGTTTTAACTGCTTTTCGCGTTTCAGACGCTGCTGCTCCTGCACCCACAGCGGGTTAAGCCGTGGCACAGACACTACTTGCCTGCCAAACTGAGGATCGATGTAAGTATAACGCAATGTATCCAGGTACTTAACCTGCTTTGCTTTTTGCAAAAGGCGTGTTTGGTTTGCTATTGTCTTATAATTGTTTTGTGGAACAACCATTACATATTGCTCTAGCTGGCCATACTCGTTTTCTTCGACCCGGCTTTGGATGCTTAACGAGCGGCTTACGTCTTCCATCTCCTGCTCAAGCTTATTTTGCACCAACATGTGCGCAACACTGTCGCGCAATTTGGCTATACGCAAATTGTGCTGGGGACCGGTTTTATTTGTCGGCAGGTGGATAAGTCCGTCATCGGTCATGTTAACACCGGTTACAGTTTGTAGTTTAGCGACGCCAAAGGCAGGTTTCACTTTCTTCTGCGCCGTATCGGTGGTGACGGTCGCCTTACGGTTTTGATACCTGGCCTTTTCGCTCAAAAAATTAATAGCATCCTGTTTACTTATCCTGGCTACTACATTGTTCAATGCGGCCTTAACATTACTGTCGAACAGATCGGATTGTAACCGGTACGATTGGCGGAGGAAATAATACTGCATAGCAATTACACCCATTAAGGCCAAAGCCATTAACCCGGTAATGATAACTATGCTTTTTCGTTTCATGCAATTACAAAAATATTGAACAATAGGCTAATACAATTTGCTTTAACATTATTTAACATATCGTTTAACAAAATATCAGCAAATACTTCTTTAACTTAGTTTTTAGTTATCAACAATACCAAAACCCATTGTGTCATGAAAAAAAAGATATTATCCCCAATTTTAGAACTATCGTTCGCTGCCGGAATTATGGTTATTTTGACTTTACCGCTATTGGTCAACGCTCAGGATCACAAAGAATTTAAAGTTAACATAAACAATAGCGATACCATAGTAAACGGTAAAAATATTAAAGAGCTATCGGCGAGCGACCGAAAAGACGCACTGAAAAAGCTTGATGAATTGAACGATCACATCGTTATCACGATGAAGGACGAAGGCGACATCAGCACTATGGTAAAAAGAATAGATGGTAAAAAAGGTAGTGTTTATATTTATAAAAATGGCACACTGGAAGGCAAGCCACTTGCAAAAACTTACAGCCTTAGTATTGACAGCACTGGCGATAAAGATATCGCCATAATAGCTAACGGATCGGCGCGCAGTAGTATAGCACCGCGGATCGCATATGGGTTGCGTTCTGAGTCTTATTCGGATAATAATATGCCGAACGGTCGGGGAATGGTTTATTCGTTCAATACCAGCAACCGCAGAAACTCACAAAACTTCAGCTATTCCAATACTGATAATGATGGCATAAACACACATATTAACTTTAGCGTGGGTGATGCCAGTGCCGAGAAAACAAAAAAAATAAGCGGTTCGGAGAAAACCGACCTTAGTTTACAAGACCTTAATATTGTACCATCCTTTTCGACCGGCAAAACCACATTGAGTTTCGCTCTTACCAACAAGGCTGCAGCTGATGTACAGTTTAAGGACAGTGACGGAACTGTGCTATGGGAGGGTAAAGGCGTAGCAGGAGAGTTTAGTAAAAGTTTCGCACTGCCTAAAAACGGCGTGTACTATTTGCAGGTTAAACAAGGCGGAAAGCTGGCCTTGCGGAAGATAAGTAAAGAAGAGTAGGCCCAATTGCATTAAGACATCCGGAAACACAACTTCCATCAGCAAAGCCTCCTGATTTTATCGGGAGGCTTTGTTTTTTCTTTACTTAAGCTTCATTAAATAGCTATGCATGTTATCGCTCAGCTTCTCTACATCCCATTCATCATTGAGTTTTTTTAGGTAAAATGCTTTAACATCATCCCATTTATAATAAGGGAAAGTAGCGGTCTTTAAACCTTCGATAGCAACTTCTTTCTCATTCAGCATAAATTTAACCAGGTAATCGCGTTGGGTATCAGTAGTTTGGCCCTTATATAATATAAACTGAATATTGGCACTCAACGGTATTATCCGTTCAGACTTCCAAACCCTTTCAAATTTAAATATATCGGCACTCTCTTTGGCAGCACCTTTAATACCCAATACGGCAGCAAACGAGGTTATGGTTTCGGCATTGGTCATTCTGATAGCTGCAGCTACGTTAGGACTGATCAGATAAGCATCGGTCGTATTGATAAAGTTAACCAATAGCGGAACAGTAGCCCTTACCTGTATGCCCGATTTATCGCCACCTGGCCCCGCTTTATAATATTCTTCTGCCGAGTTTAGCATATTAAACAACGCCAGCTCAGAGCAGGTAAAAAACGACCGGATATCCAATTGATCGAGCGTAAAGCCGGCATTGATGATTTCGCGATGGATGGAGTTAATTACGGTACTGGCTTTATACAGATCGTTAATAAAACGGTTTTGATCGGGCTCTTCTATCTTATCAAAAAAGCCTTGCTCAAAAAAGCGGGTCAAAAATCTGATATTAAAATTCTCTGGTTTTTTCTGATCGCGTATGTTATCAACGTTATCTTTCCAGTCGCCACTTTTCATTAATTGAATCAACCCTGGCGATGTACCAAACGGATTCAGATTATCGTCGTCGTTATAGCTTGGCCTGTCGCAGGCAGGTTCGTCAAGCGTGTGTTTTAAACCACCAAGCAATGCTTCCGCGCTTTGCATCATGCGCTCTTCTTTTATCGACGAAACTTCAACACATTTTTTCTTGGCAAACACGTTACCGTATAATGCCAGCATCCTGCTGCCTATACCTTTTTCTTCTATCGCTCCCGATAATGATATCCTATCTAATTTATCCTTTTCGATAGTTTGAAGCGCAAGCAACATTTTACGCAATTTACGACCGTCGACCTTTAAAGCATGAGCACTATCTGCTTTTTGCAATAACGAAAACACAAAAGTTGTTGAAATGTCCTTCACTAAGTGTTCGGCACCATTACGGCCAATAAAGTTTATAAAAACAGGGGTGTAATTGGGCGGGGGTGGTGTGATAGTAATATCCTGTGGCAAATACTGGGTATGGCTGCCCCAATATTCAAACGAACAGTTGGCTTCCTGCGCTTTAGCGATATTAACGCCAATTAATAAGCTTACAACGGAAAAGTAAAATAGCTTCTTATTCATTTAACTTTAGTTTGTTGGGATGATAACGGTTTAAGTATCAATAATGGTATATACTCATATCCCGGTTGAAAGGTTTCCTCACCAAAAATAAAAATTTTGGCCAAACTTTGTTAGTGCGCTCTTATTAAATACCCCTTTGTAAACAATTATTTACGATTACTTATATAGGGCAATTGGTTGATGGATGAAGCCCTTCTTTATCTTTTAATAATTGCGGTACGCCGTTCTTAAAAATTACTATCCAGATGCTATCGTAATCATCATCAGGCCAGTTTAAGGCCTCGGTTACCCCAAGCGCTTTTACAATGCCGGGGATGGCTTTATGTTCCCATGTTATAATGGTAGTACCTGTGCGGCTTTTCAGGTCGGCTGCAATTTGCGTAAAGTCTTTTTCGTTGTGTGTTGTGGCTATTGCCAGGTTATATTGCATAGCAAACGGCGCAATAGTTTCAAACATGCGCGAATGTTTGGTAGTATCGCCCAGGCCCAGTTGCGGCACCATTAAATACTGCGGAACTCCAAATTTCTTAACAAGCACAGCCGGTATCTGTAACGATCTGTTTAGACCCTGGCAGGTTAGGTTGCTACCTTTTAACGGCTTTTCGGCGTGGCGTATAAAAACAAGTTTTAAGTTTTCGGCTTGTGCAAAAACTGATTTTACAGTTACAAAATAAATAGCGAGGCAGAGTAAAAGGCGTAGAGAGTTTTTTTTCATTTTTATGAGATTATAGCATTGTTGTTTTAAACAGCATATAGTTATCAACTCTAATTGTATTAAGGTTTAATTAAGTTATCGGAAATATGGAATCGAAAAAGCACCGCCATTAACGGCGGTGCTTTTTTAACGCATTTATTACTTTTATTTTTAATGGCGGTTACCTGATCTATCCGACTGGTAAGCACCAATATCTCTTCCGGGAGGAGTTATTTCGGTTGCGCCAAATTTAGGGTCGATAGGCACGTCGCGTCTTGCTGTAAAGCCGGTATAGCCCTTACCAATGCAAGGGGAGGTAGGCTGCAAGGCAAAGTTATAAGTACCAACTGTAGCTATATCTCTCAGTCTTGCGCCCGCCGGTAAAGGCACAGGGCCATTTACAAACATTGGATTATTTATGCCGACTACCGATGCGGGTGCTGTATATACGTCGCCTGGCTTCCAGCCCGCGGGCAGATACGTAGCCGGGTTAGGGATATCCGTTGACGGAGCCTTAGGAAAAGCTGTACTTACCGATAGTGACGGATAGTTTTGGCTGGCAACAGATACGGAATCGGCATAGTAAAAATTATAGCCATACCTTAGATTGGCTGTATCGGCAATGGGGTTTTGTACCACCCTTAAACCAAACTTACAATTTACAATTAAGTTATTGTATGCCAAACCGCCTGCTCCTTCTTCGTAATTAATTGATCCGCCACGGCCCGCTGCTGCACGGCGGTAACCACAATTAACAATGGTGTTGTTGTACATGCGCACGTTTGATCCCGGAACACCAACCGCAGCACCAGAATTTGAAAGTTTTGGGCCATTGGTAGCAATGCCTATACATAAATTATAGGCAAAATCACCTATCGTACCTGATTTAGCATTCATGGCTTCACCACCTGTATAGCCGCATTTTTCGAACGTATTACGCATTACCGCTATCTTACCGCCCAAAATACGGAAGGGATCGTCAACACTGCCGTATAACCAGGAGTCTTCCAGCACAAACACACCATACGGGTTTTGGAAGAAAATAGGATACGGGCTTTTCGACAATGCAGCAATATCACCACTCGGTGTGCCCCCGCCAAACTCTATATGAGTCCATTTAATAACCATTAATGGGCAAGTCGGGCCGGCGATGATGCCAGTCCATTTGCCGGCAAACGCAGGATCTTTTGAAGGATCGGCGCCTATCTGGTCGGTTTTAGTAATTCCTGGATAAGTTATATAATTTGGCTTTTCCTGGGTACCCAAACAAATAAGTGTACCCTTAACGCCTAAGCCATAATTACCGGTAAAGTTTACGGTAACACCTTCCTGGATAATAAGCGTATCTCCCGCATTAACTATTAAATTACTACAAACACTATAAGTTTTACCCGCAAGCATAGTGCCCTTAATTGCGGCTGACGTTGCCGGTGCAACTGCGGTAATACAACTTGCGTCGCTAACTGGATTTGCATTAACTACTAATGGTGCTGTTAGTTCTTTATAATCCGGGTTTTTTTTACACGAGTAAAAAACTACCCCAATTAAAATAATGATCGAAAGTATATAGGTTATCTTTTTCATGATTAAAGTTTATAACGGATGCCAAATAAGTAGTTAGGTTTAAAATAATCCTTCTGCACGATGATTTTGTTTGCAGGGTCGGTTTGCAGGTTAAGCGGCCTGTTTCCTGGTGCTACGTAATCATTGTACGACTGGTGCAGATCTAAAACAAACGGTGTGTTCGTTAGGTTGTTGATCTTGCTATAGATAGAAAATCTCTTTAAAAACTTCTTTTCTATTGAAAAATCCAGTTGTTTGGTCGGCTCTTGCCAGTAGTCTAATCCATAATAAGGACTTACTATTGATATCCTGGCGCCGGTATATACAAAAGCGATCTGTGCATCTAAACCTAGTTTTGGGTTTTTGTAGATCAGGGCCAGGTTACCTACGTGATCCGATTGTCCCTGTAAAGGCCTTGTTTCAGACTGGATCCTTGATGTGGTACCCACGCCTGGCGCTGAATACGAATACAACTTATCCGAAGTAATTTGTGATTTGGTATAAGTATAGTTAGCCACTATTCCTATCGGGCCAAAATACTTGGTATATACTGCCTCAAACCCGTAATTGGTGGCCCGGCCAGCGTTTTGAGGTATAAGTGTCAATGTTGTTGCGCCAGCCTGTATGGTGGTACCTAACTGCGCGTTAAGTACATAACCTGTTTTTACTGCTTCAAACTCGATAGGATCTTGTATGTTTTTGTAAAAAACACCTAATAAAAGCTCATCTGCATCCTTAGGGAACAACTCATACCGCAGGTCAATATTATCCGCAATGGTATGGTTCAGGCCCGATGGGTTACCTAATTCTTTAAATACCTCGCCCTGCTGCCCATCCGGTATCAGCTCGGCAAAACCAGGTCTCGCCAATGCACGGTAATAAGATAAACGTAAACTCTGGTTAGCGGTCAGGTCGTATTTAAACAACGCACTTGGTAAAAGGTCTCTGTAAGTGATCTTTCCTGCCTTACCTGGCTGTGACGCACTTAACTGCGAATCGTAATGTTGATCGGTGTTTTCAACCCGTACGCCACCTAAAGCTTCAAACTTGTCGGTTAATTGCCATTTACCCTGTACATATCCGGCGGCAATAGTTTCATTAAATGTATAATCGTTACCATCAGGTGAGTATAGTGAAGCATCAGTACTTTTAAAGGTATAAACGGCATTGTTAATAGAAGTATATGCCTGCGAAGTAGTTGAGCCCAAAGCAGGTGTTAAGCTGTACGAATTGTAGTAATTATCCCTGGTTTTCTTCCTAATCAGGCCACCAAATTTCAATTCAAACTTTTTGCCCAATAAGTTAAAACCCTCGGTCAGATTTAAATAACCAGAGTAATCCTGATCGCTGTTATGCGTCCATATCCTGCCCATACTTTGCAAAATATCAACACTATTGGCTGTTTTATTAATCTGGTATTCGTGAGTAAAATCGGCCTGGTCGGGCGTGTGGCTATTAGCCTGCGAATATGCTAAAGACCAATCAACTTTCAAATGATCGTCCAATTGATGAACGCCCTGCAATGTTGAATTGTAGATCGATTGGTATTGCCACCGGGTGCGTGTCTGGGCATCAACCAGCGAGTTTAAAGCGATGGTATCGCTGATCAGACGGGTTTGATAATCATCGGTGCGTACAAATACGTTTACCAGCGACAGCTTGTTGTTTTTATTGAACTTATAGTCAAACTTGTTGTTTAAACCCAAACGCCTGCTTTGTTGCGAATAGCTACGGTTTTGCAATTCAATAAACTGTGGCGTATTGTTAACTGCAGGGGATGCGTTTGGAAGAAAAAAGATAGAGTTGTTACCTGTAAAATTGTTTTGGTAACTACCCGATATAATATAACCTAATTTTTTATCGGCGCCTATCCGGTCGCCAATGGTAATGCCTAAATTTGTGTTAACAGGGTTGCTTTCCGGACTAAAATTAAGATTATTAACGGGGAAATCGGATACCTTGGCTACATAGGTATTGCCATTAATTTCCGACGGTGCCAGTTTGCTGATGGTTGAACGGTCGAACTGTAAAAAATCCCGTCCGTTTAAAATGGTGTTATAACCCATGGCAAAGTTTACCTGGAACAAAAGCTTTGATGGTGCATCCTTCATCACCAGGTTGATGGTGCCGCCGATGGCGTCGCCTTCCATAGATGGGGTCAGAGTTTTGCTAACTTCTAAGCGCTCCAATAATTCCGAAGGAAATAAGTCAAGCGGTATAAAACGATTTTTGTTATCCGGACTTGGTATTTTAATGCCATTAACCAATGTGTTAATATAGCGCTTCTCCATGCCGCGGATAATCGGGTAACGGCCTTCGCCAGATGAGCTTTTTTCGATAGTTACACCCGACACCCTTTGCATTACGTTGGCCACGGTAAGATCGGGTGATAGTTCAATATTGCGGGCCGATACAATATTGACCAGCTGATTAGCACCTTTTTCGAGGCTGCGCGCTCTTTTATCTGTCGAGGCTGCATCGCCGCTTATGCTTACCGAGGTTAGCTCCTGTATGTTTGGCTCAAGCGCAATGTTTATTGTAGTAGTTTTGTCGGCGCCAACAATTATATTCCGCTCGTAGTCTTTATAGGAAATGAAATGTACAAGCAATTTATACTCGCCCGGTTTAAGACTTTTGAAAGCAAAATTACCATCAAGTTGCACAACTTTGTTTAGTTTGCCGTTCAAACTTACAGTCGCGCCTATCATTGGCTCGTGAGTACTTATATCGGTTACCCGACCCTTAAGGCTTTGGGCATTTGCAATTGTACCACAACAAATTATCAGGAAAACTAAATAAAAAAGTTTGGTGGTTTGGGTAAGGGGTTTTATCATCTGCGGTAAGGTTTTTATTATTTTCCGCAAAGAAAGGTGTCGAAAGTTGGAGAAATTCTGAATTTTTTGTCCGTTGGGCAACAGATAACCTAATGTTAATACGGGATTAATAATACCCGGTGATGGGTTAATATTGAATTAACACTGTTTAGATTTTACGCAAGAAAGTAACCGACAATTTAATCAACCGAAACGGTAAGACCTTCCTGTTGTAATATTTTGCGGTAAATTTCCATTTCGGTAAAAGAGCCTTCCAATACGGCGCACTTGCCTTCGTTGTGTACTTTCCAGGCTATTTTTTCGGCTTGCGATTCGGTGTAGTCGAGATATTTCATCATGCAATGGATCACATGATCAAAAGTGTTAAAGTCATCGTTCCATAATATTAACCGGTGTAATTCTTTCAGTCCGGCTAAAACTTCTTCGAGCGTGAGGGTTTCTTCTTCTACCTGGGTTGACATGCGGCGAATTTACGGAATGATGAGCAGATGTGCGAATTAGATTAAGTACAATCTAACTGCAACCGCTCTCTATTCACTACTCACCATCTTACTTTGCCGAGCGTGTCATTTTTTCGATAGCGTCCCACATTTCGCCGGGCACCATTTCTAAAGCACTGAACTGGCCTGCCCCCTGTAGCCATTCGCCGCCATCAATGGTAATTACCTCACCGTTGATATATCCCGAAAAATCGGAAACTAAAAATGCCGCAAGGTTTGCCAGTTCCTGATGCTCGCCTACACGTTTAAGCGGTACGCGGTTTTTAAAGTCGAACTTAGCTGCCATTTCGCCGGGTAGTAAACGCTCCCATGCGCCCTTGGTTGGGAACGGGCCGGGGGCAATAGCATTGGTACGGATACCGTGCCTGCCCCATTCAACAGCTAAAGAGCGCGTCATGGAGAGTACCCCACCTTTAGCACAAGCCGACGGCACCACGTAAGCCGACCCTGTAAAGGCATAAGTTGTAACGATATTTAAAATAGTACCGGGAACTTTTTTATCAATCCAGTATTTACCCAAAGCCAACGAACAGTTTACCGAACCTTTTAAAACAATATCGATAATGGTTGAGAACGCATTGGCCGAAAGCCTTTCGGTAGGTAATATAAAGTTGCCCGCCGCATTATTCAGCAAAGCATCAACCTGCCCGAATTTTTCAATGGAATGGCTCAGCATCGCTTCCACCTCATCATAATTACGTACGTCGCATTGTAATGCCACCACTTTGCCGCCTGTTGCGACTTCCATTTCGGCAGCAGTCTTTTGTAAAACCTCCAGCTTGCGACTGGTGATGACCACATTCGCCCCTAACTGTAAAAAGTAAGTGCTCATGGCTTTACCCAGGCCGGTACCGCCGCCGGTAACTATAATGGTTTTGCCCTGCAACGCATCATCACGTAACATGCCTTTAACTGCTGTTGCTGATATCATGATTATGCGGTTTTAGGGTTTTGTAAATTTTGGATGATCATTTGTAAAGCCTTGCGGGTTTCGGGTGCCCACCATTGCGCTATCATCTGGTTCAGCGTTTCGGTATGGTCGGCATTGGCGCACGCTATCAGATCCTTACGTAAATTTAGTTTGCTTTGGCTCCAGGTTTTGGGGTTAAGCTGCATGTATTTCCTGATCTGGCGCTCGGCCATGCTGATCACGCTTTGCGGGTTGCTTATTTCGTCGATTAAGCCGATCTCCAAAGCTTCCTCAACCGAAAGTAATTTACCTTCCAATAAGTTTTGATAAGCCCGGCGCTCGCCAATCCAAAAAGCGTAGAGTTTAAAAATATTATCCGGTACGATTATCCCGACCGGTATCTCATTTAAACCAATAATAAATTTACCCTGGGCCATTACCCGGTAATCGCAGCAAATAGCCATTACACAACCACCTGCCGGGCTATGCCCGCTGATTGCAGCAGCCATCGGTTTTTTAAATGAAACCATAACAGCTTGCAGAGCCATAAAATCAGTCCAGAAGCTTTTGATCTGTTGTTTATTATAATCGTAAAGTTCAATCAGATCCAGCCCCGCCGAAAAAAAGTTTTCCTTACCGGTGATGATAAGTCCGCCGATATTATCGTCGGTATCGATGCTTTTGATCAATAAGGTCAGCTCCTTAACCATCTCGGCATTCATCGGGTTTGATTTACCACGATCGAGCTGAATAATCGCCAACCTGTCTTTTACGGTAACTTGTAGTGTATTCATTAACCCCTCCCGTCCCCTAAAAAGGGATGCTATTTTAATTTATTATATTGTATAAAGCCAAGGTCGGTTTAATTTTTTACAAATACAATGCATGCATAGTAATTAAATATGCAAGTTATTAAATGTGCAGATGTGCAAATTAAGGACGGTGGTGTTTTTCATCTGCACATTTACTCATCTGCACATTTGCACATGAATTTCTTCCAGTGGTCTAATACATCTTTTGATAAAACGCTTTCAGCATAGCTCCCGGATCATCGGCATCATTAATAGCACCCGATACAGCTATGCCTGCGATACCGGTTTCCATGAGCGGATCAACGTCGCGGAGTTGTATACCCCCAACAGCGACTACCGGGAGCGTTATTGGGTGTTTTTGTAATTCGCGGAAGCCGGCGAAGCCTAAAAATGGATAATGATTAAATTGGGCACCGGTATGCGCAAAAGGCCCATAACCACAGTAATCCACATCACCGGCGCTTTGCAGCTTCAGCAGCCGTTCGACAGTTATCGCCGAAGCACCCAGGGTTTTATCGTCGCCTATGATGCGCCTGATCTCAGCAAGATCAGCGTTCACGTTTTCGACGTGTACGCCCTGGGCATCTACCCTATCAAGCAAATGATAATGCTGGGTTAGTATCAATGTAGCACCCCAATCATCACAAATAGCAGCTATTTGGTTAATCTCAGCTATCAGTTCGTCATCATTCTTGGTAAGGCAGTGGTATTGTATCCAGTTTACACCCGCCTGGCAGGCAATATTTGCCTGCTCGACATGGCTACGCCCGGGTATATCCTGTGTAAGGTAATGAAACCGGGAAATATACTTTTTCATCTATAATTCGGAAACAGCTGTCAATAGGCACGCAAGTTACCTAATTGCTGTAATACTTTCCAATACGCCATAGTGCAGGGCGCTAGTATTTCCACCAAATCGACACGGCTACAGGGTCATCCACCAAATAAATTATTTTAAAACCTGCACCAGCGGAACGCCAATTGTACCATTTGGTGTTTGTATATGCAATAAAGCGGCAACGGTTGGCGCAATATCCGTCATGTGCGTTGGTAAATTAGTATGCCCATGTTGTACACCCCAGCCCATAAATACCAGAGGGATGTGGGTATCGTAAGGGTTCCAGGTGCCATGCGTTGTACCGGTAGCGCCATGCCCATCAAACCAACCGGGTTTTAAGATAATCTGTATGGCACCACTGCGTTCGATATTGTAACCATTAACAATGCGGGTACGCAAAGCTTCGGGTAGGTTTGCTGTTTGGGCGTTCTGCATATCAACAGCAAAGGCTACACCTTCCTGTTTTTGCAAAAAGGCAATGCAATCCTGCTTAATGGCGTACTCGCTTACCTTTTTATCGGCTATAACCGTATTGTTTAAATTTACCTGGTAGTTATCCAAACTCAGCACCATTTTCTTTACTCCATATTTACCCTCCAAAAGGCTGTTCAGATTTTTCATGATGGCGTTATCGGGCCATACGCCAGCGGGTATGTTATGATCGTTTAAAAAAGCAGTGTTATGTGCGGCACCATGATCGGCGGTTAAAAACACGGTATAATTGCCTTTACCCACGGTATTATCCAGGTAGGTAAAAAAGTTGCTCAGGTCGCGGTCGATACGTAAATAGGTATCTTCAATTTCAACGGCGTTAATACCAAATTGGTGGCCAACATAATCTGTTGAGGATAAGCTGACTGCTAAAAAGTCGGTTACGGTATTTTTACCCAAAGCCTCGTTTGCAATGGCGGCTTTCGCCAGATCAAGCGTAAGCGAGTTTCCATAAGGCGTGCTTCGGATAAGGCCCATGCCTTTAGAGCTTATCATTTGCGAGGTTTTAACCGGCATTGTAGGCGCATCGGCTCCGGCAAACTTGCCTTCGTATTTAGGGCTGTTGTCTTCGGTGCTTTGCAGGTAAGTATTGATAGGATATAAAGTGTTCCAATCTTGCTTTAAATACTGTGTTGGCAGTTTCTGATCGTTAAACTTTTTAACCCAGGCAGGCAGGTCGTTCATGTAATAGGTGCTGGTTATCCAGTTACCTGTAGCATCATCAAACCAATAAGCGGCATTAGCGGTATGCCCGGCGGGTAAAATTCCGCCCCTGTCCTTTAACGCGATACCGATAACTTTAGAACGGAAATTAGTGGCCAATCTCAACTCATCGGTAACGGTAGTGGTTAACAAATTACGTGGCGACATTTCGCCGGCTTTTGAGGTACTGCCAACTGTATGTACGGTGCTGTCCTCGGTGCAATACATCGGTTTGCCTGTAGCCTGGATGATAAAGTCATTTCCTGCGATACCATGAATAGCGGGTACTGTACCGGTATAAATACAGCTGTGACCCGCGGCGGTAACCGTTGGGATATAATCGAGATTGGTGTTATCGCAGCTAAAACCTTCGTTCAATAAACGCTTAAAGCCGCCTGCCTGGTAACGATCGTAATAACGGTACAGGTAATCCCAGCGCATCTGATCTATAACGATACCAACCACCAGTTTTGGGCGCTGAACAGTTGCGGTGGCAGAAGCAGTTACAGTACTTTTTTTAGTTTGAGCGGTTGCTGTGATAGTTATTACAGCTAATAGAATTGCCGAAAGATATTTGAGCTTCATGGAGTATATGCTAAAGCCCAAATATCAATATTGTACGGCAATTTCAATGTGACATTATTGTTAAGAATTTAACTTTCGAAAGTTAACAAGGCGTGCTGGCTGGCAGTATGCAAGTCGCGCCAGACGCGGCTGATGTCCGACGAAGTACTGGCGGCTATCAAACCACAATAAGGATAAAGTTCATCGACAACCTGGCGCGCAACTGTTGCCAGTTTACGGCTGGTGCGGCTAACTGCTTTCAACTCGTCATCGGTAGCAGCAGCGTTATTGATAAAACCTAGCCACGACCTATCTACTTCCTTATAAAAAGCTCTGCTGGTATCGTTAAGCAAGGTAACCGAAGCTGCGTAAACTTCATCGAGCTTTGTGCTTTGCTCAGTTGTTAGCTTTTTCACTTTGCGTTTTTCGGCAAAAACATCTTTACATAAATCGATAAAATGTATAGCCAACCCCGACAGATTTACAGCTAAGGTAGCTTCGGCTAGTTGATGAAATGGATACAGATATAATGGTTTCTTTAAAACAGCAAATTCCGGGTCAATGATAAATACCCGGTTAGCAGGTACCTGTACGTTAGTTACTTCAAAGCTATGGCTGCCCGTGGCAACCATGCCGATATAGCTCCACGCGGGGAGTACATTTACTTCGCTCTTTTTAAATAAAAATGCTTTAATGGTTTGCTTGCCGTCGGCAGTTAAAACAGGCCCATTGTCATTGCAAATAATACAATTCGCCGTAAAATGCGTGGCATGCAAAGCGCCGCTGGCGTATTTCCAGCTACCTTTAACCAGGTATCCATCGGCAGTAATCGTAGCGGTTCCACCCGGTGCTCCGCTTCCTGCAAGGCAAACCTGCTCATCGGCAAAAACCTCTTTGCTTAAACCGGGATCCAGAAACCCGCCGAACCAGCCCGCGCCCGTACATAAAGTTACGGCCCAGCCCATACTGCCATCGGCGCAACTGATGGCTTCGATCAGGCGCACTTCATCGGGTAAACTTAATTCTAAACCGCCGTACTCCGTTGGCGTGAGCATTTTAAACCATTGCTGCTGATAAACAACAGCCAATTGCTCCGGTTGCAACTTCCCTGCTTTTTCGGCGGCGGGGGCAAACTCCCGGACAATGTTAACCCACTCAGGATGTAACTGCTCTAAGGGGTGCGATTCGATATCCATATTATTATTATTGCTCTGTTAACAGCTCGGCCGGAGCCAATTTTTCTTTACGCGTTCTGTTGTAAATTTTTATCCAATCGAAAAAGCCCCAGGTACCGATCACAAATAAAAACACGACCATCAAAGCTGATAGCGGGAGGTGTTTATAGAAAAGCAATGGTATAGCAAAGATGTTCGACAGATTGAGCAGCGCCCAGTTTTCGATCTTTCGGCGCGCGAGCAGCCACATACCTGCCCAGGCCGTTGCCGATACCCAGGCATCCCATAAAGGCACATTTGATGGCGTATACATCCCGGCGAATAAACGGGGCAGGGTTTCGGTAAGGTTGAAATAAAAGAACGCCGTACCGCCAACAACTATAGCTATGGTGATCATCCATTCCTGCCGGGTGCTCCACGTAATTTTGA
>Ga0209026_1000485_pt1 | contig 29345 bp, 21 predicted proteins | sample AraplaCL_Col_mCL_FD_184262 | JGI IMG/M metagenome (GOLD analysis project Ga0209026, IMG submission 184262) | Arabidopsis root microbial communities from the University of North Carolina, USA - plate scrape CL_Col_mCL (SPAdes) (version 2) | ecosystem: Host-associated > Plants > Roots >... | reverse complement strand
ATTACGCGGCTCACGCAGCTCGCAGAGCGGTGTGACACCTGCCCAGGTGGCGGAATTGGTAGACGCACTAGCTTCAGGTGCTAGCGGGGGCAACTCCGTGGAGGTTCGAGTCCTCTCCTGGGCACCAATTGTAAACGAAGGCCGCCCTCCAAGGCGGCTTTCGTCTTTTCAGGGGCTCAGGCACGTCCGACATGATGCCCGCCAGCGGCATCGCATCGATCCGGCTCACTTTCCTGTCGTGTTGCGCCCCGTGCGGGCGGCGCGTGTCGCCCCCATGCGACGCAGGGTGGCCTTGTCGTCCTCGTCGATCTCAGGCTGCAGATCGATGTCCGGCGGCGGGTTCGGATAATGCTTGCGCGCGCCGATGACCTTGATCCACTTGCTGCAGAAACGGTCGTAGACCGCCCACGGCAGACCGTCGGACTCGACCAGAGCCCGCTCCGCACGCAGCGCGAACTGGTGCGCATCGCGGTACTGGAAGTGCAGCACGTGCTCGAACAGCATCTCCGTCACTTCATGCATCACGATGAAACGGTCGATGTCGAAGACCTTGCCGCGGTGCTCGAGCTGCGGCGGCAGCTGATGGTCGATGTAGATCGTGTCGCCCTTCCTGTTGCACGACCCCACATACGGCACATCGTAGAGTCGGACCACCTTCACCGAAGCCATCATCGCTGCGGCGGCTTCGTCGAGAATGCGGCTGTTGACCAGCCATTCACCCGGTTGCGGTCGATGTCCCCAGCTCATGCGGCATTTCCCGACAGGCGCGTGACGCGCGGCGCCCCCAGTCTACGTCCGGCGATTCGACGACGTCACCTGCCGCGCCCCGGGGACGGGCCGGCGCATCAGGTGGCTGGCGGCCCCTTCAGCTCGATCATGTTGCCCTGCGGGTCATACAGGTAGATCGACGGGCCCTCGCCCCGCGCGCCATAGCGCGAACCCAGCTCGCCGATGCGCACGCCGCGTGCTTTGAGGTGCGCGAGGATCGCCGCTTCATCGTAATCCTCGACGCGCAGACACAGGTGATCCATGTTGTGGCCCTCGCCACCTGGTGCGGCGCCACCGTGACGACCGAGCTTGCCATCGATGCTGACCAGGTCGATCAGCGAGGCGCCTGCTCGTAGCTGCACCAGGCCGATCTCGTCCTGCCGGCGCTCCTCGCGGCAGCCGAGCACGTCGCAGTAGAAGCGTTGCATCGCCACGACGTCGATGGCGCGCAATACCACGTGGTCGATTTCAGCGATGCGGATCATGCAGCAGGCCTTGGGGATGCGGGGTGGGTTACCAAGCATAAACCGTATGGATTCCGGTGATCGTCACCGGTCCGCGCCGCCTGTATAATCCCCGAGGTAAACGTTTGGTGGGAGAAGCGGACCGCTCCGTTAAAGAGCATGTCCGCTGCCGAAGACGCAACGCCCGTAATCGCTCAGGCCCCGTACCATCACGCGTAAACACTCTGGAGAGAGCGGCTGCCGTCATCGGCGCAAGCCGCCGCCGAAGGGGCACGAGGCTTCCGCCTCCAAACTCTCAGGCAAAAGGACAGAGGGGCGCCCCACGTGCGGCACGCACGTCCGGCCTTTATCGGCCATTTCCGGACGCCCGTCATGAGCCAAGCTTCTTCATCTCCCCAGGCCACGCCCTCCCTGCGTGAACTCGAACACCATCACGCCTTCATCGAGCGCCACATCGGACCCAACGATGCCGAGATCGCGCAGATGCTGCGCGTCATCGGTCACGATTCGCTGGAAGCGATGACCGACGCGATCGTGCCGGGCAAGATCAAGTCGCCCGCCCCGCTCGCCCTGCCGCAGGCGATCACCGAGGTCGAGGCATTGGCCAAGATCCGCGCCATCGCCGACAAAAACAAGGTGTTCCGCAGCTTCATCGGCCAGGGCTATTACGGCACGCTGACGCCGAACGTCATCCTGCGCAACATTCTGGAGAACCCGGCCTGGTACACCGCATACACGCCGTATCAGGCGGAGATCTCGCAAGGCCGCATGGAGGCGCTGATCAATTTCCAGACGCTGTGCGCCGACCTCACCGGCATGGAGATCGCCAACGCGTCGCTGCTGGACGAGGCCACCGCCGCGGCGGAGGCGATGACGCTGGCCAAGCGTTCGTGCAAGTCCAAGTCCAACGTGTTCTTCGTGTCGAACGGCGTGCATCCGCAGACGCTGGAAGTGGTCAAGACACGCGCCGAGGCGCTCGGCATCGAACTGCATATCGGCGACGACGCCGAAGGCGGCACGGTCGACAGCTTCGGCGTGCTGCTGCAATACCCGAATACTTTCGGCACCATCAACGACTATCGGGCCATCGCCGACGCTGCGCATGCACGAGGCGCGCTGGTCGCAGTCGCCGCCGACCTGCTCGCGTTGACCTTGATCGCCGCTCCCGGCGAATGGGGCGCGGACATTGTGGTGGGCAACAGCCAGCGTTTCGGCGTGCCGTTCGGCAATGGCGGCCCACATGCCGCGTTCATGGCCTGCCGTGACGCGTACAAGCGCTCGATGCCGGGCCGCCTGATCGGCGTGTCGATCGACGCCGAAGGCAAACCGGCTTATCGCCTCACCTTGCAGACGCGCGAGCAGCACATCCGTCGCGAGAAGGCGACCTCCAACATCTGCACGGCGCAGGTGCTGCTGGCGGTGATGGCCTCGATGTATGCCGTCTACCATGGCCCCGAAGGGCTGACCCGCATCGCCCGCCGCACGCATCGCCTCAGCGCGATCCTCGCCGCATCGCTGCGCCAGGCCGGGGTCAACGTGGGTGCGAACTTCTTCGATACCTTGCACATCACCGACGTCGACGCCGACGCCGTCCATGCCCGGGCCGAAGCGCTGCGCATCAACCTGCGCCAGATCCACGGCACCTGCATCGGCATCAGCCTCGACGAGACCACCACCCGCGCCGAAGTGATCGCGCTGGCTGGCCTGTTCGGTGCCGAGATCGACAATATCGACGAGCTGGACGCCGTCACCGCCGACGCATTGCCGGCGGCGCTGCGGCGCAAGAGCGAGTTCCTCACCCATCCGGTGTTCAACTCCCATCACAGCGAGCACGAACTGCTGCGCTACATGCGCATGCTGGCCGACAAGGATCTGGCGATGGATCGCACCATGATCCCGCTGGGCTCCTGCACCATGAAGCTCAACGCCACCGCCGAGATGATTCCGGTCACCTGGCCCGAGTTCGGCGACATCCATCCGTTGGCGCCCAGCACGCAGACGGCCGGCTACAAGGAACTGATCGACGGCCTCGAGGCGATGCTGGTGGAATGCACCGGCTACGACGCGGTGAGCCTGCAGCCGAACTCCGGCGCGCAGGGCGAATACGCCGGCCTGCTGGCGATCCGCGCCTACCATCGCTCGCGCGGCCATCAGCACCGTGATATTTGCCTGATCCCCGAATCCGCCCACGGCACCAACCCGGCCTCCGCGCACCTGTGCGGCATGACCGTGGTGGTGACCAAGTGCGATGCCAACGGCAACGTCGACGTGGAAGACATCCGGCGTGCCGCCGAGAAGTATTCGGACCGCCTCGCCGCGCTGATGATCACCTACCCGTCCACCCATGGCGTGTTCGAGGAAGACATCGTCGCGATCTGCGACATCGTGCATGCGCACGGCGGACAGGTGTATACCGACGGCGCCAACATGAACGCGCTGGTCGGCGTGGCCAAGCCCGGCAAGTGGGGCTCGGACGTATCGCACCTGAATCTGCACAAGACCTTCTGCATCCCGCATGGCGGCGGTGGTCCGGGCGTCGGTCCGTGCGCGGTGAAATCGCATCTCGCGCCGTTCCTGCCCGGCAAGCTCGGCGAGCACAGTGCGGTCGGCATGGTCAGCGCGGCCAGCTACGGTTCGGCCTCGATCCTGCCGATCTCGTGGATGTACATCACGATGATGGGCCAGCAAGGCCTGCGCAAGGCCACCCAGGTCGCCCTGCTCAATGCCAACTACATTGCCAAGCGGCTGGAAGCGCACTACCCGACCTTGTACACCGGCCGCAACGGCCTGGTCGCGCACGAGTGCATCCTCGACCTGCGCCCACTCAAGGACGCCACCGGCATCGGCGCCGAGGACGTGGCCAAGCGGCTGATCGACTTCGGCTTCCACGCACCGACGCTGAGCTTCCCGGTTTCCGGCACGCTGATGGTGGAACCGACCGAGAGCGAATCGCAGATCGAACTGGACCGCTTCATCGACGCGATGATCCAGATCCGCGACGAGATCCGCGCGATCGAAGACGGCAAGCTCGACCGCGAGGACAACCCGCTGAAGAACGCGCCGCACACCGCCACCATGGTCTCGGCCAGCGAGTGGACCCACGCCTACCCGCGCGAGCTGGCCGCATTCCCGCTGGCCAGCCTCAAGCTGCAGAAATACTGGTCACCGGTCGCCCGCGTGGACAACATCTACGGCGACAAGAACATCATGTGCGCGTGCATCCCGGTCGATGCCTACAAGGAAGAAGTCGAGGCGTAAGAGCCCGCGATTCACCCGAAGTGCGAAAGGCCCCGCCTGCGGGGCCTTTCCTTTCATCCCGCGACGATGCAGTTCCGGCCCTGCTGCTTGGCCTCGTACAGCCGCTTGTCGACCTTGCCGATGAACGGCAGCAGCTCGTCGTCGTGGCCGGGTATCACGGTACCCACGCCTAGGCTGACCGTCAGCACCGGGCTGATCGGGGATTGTTCGTGCGGAATCTGCTGGCCCAGGATCAGGTCGCGGCAGCGTTCGGCCAGCTTGCGGGCGGCGGCCTCGTCGGTTTCCGGCAACACCAGCACGAATTCCTCGCCGCCGAAGCGGGCCAGCAGATCGCGTGCCCGCGTCGCGGCTGAACTCAGTATTTGCGCCACGCGCTTCAGGCAGATGTCGCCTTCGAGATGACCGTAGCAGTCGTTGTACTGCTTGAAATAATCGATATCCAGCATGATCAGCGACAGCGGCTGCCGGTTGCGCCGCGCGTTGCTCCATTCGAGCTCCATCAGCGCGTCGAAACGGCGGCGGTTGGCGACGCCGGTCAGGCCGTCGCGGAAGGAAAGTTCTTCCAGTTCCTTCTGCAAGGTGATCAGCTGCTGCTCGGTCTGCTTGCGCTCGCTGATGTCGAACATGAAGCCGATCAGCGAATCCACCGTGCCGTCCTCGTTGCGCACTACATGCACCACGTCGCGGATCCACACGTAGTGGCCGTCGCGGGTCAGCGCTCGGTAGTCGGCCTCATGGTCCACGCCGGCTTGCGATTGCGCCACGCAAAAATTCACCACCCGCTCGCGATCCTCGGGATGCATGCGACCAGCCCAGTCCTCCACCGTCACCCAGCTCGACGGCGTCCACCCCAGCAGCGCCTCGATCTGCGGCCCGATGTAGGCGAACTGCATGGTGCCCCAATCGATCTTCCACGGAATCGCCTTGGTCGATTCCAGCAAGGTCTTGTAGACCGCGCTATCGGGTTCCATCTTGTTCTCGGTATCGACCATCGCTTTCGGGCTCGATTGGCGGAAGTGCGGCAGTGCACGTCCGCGATCATATCGCCGCGCCCGGATCCGGAAGCAAACCGACGGCAAACCGCCGGTGCGCGAGGCCCGCGCAAAAAAAAGAAGCCCCGCAGTGCGGGGCTTCCTTGCAGTCAAACCGCAGCCGGGGATCAGCCGCCGTTCTTCGCCAGCCACGCGTCGATCGCCGGCAGCCGCTCGCTGCGCACCATCATGCGGTATTGGATGTTGGCGATCACCGTATCGGCGGCGCGGCGCGAGCCGGCTGCAATGTGAGCGTCGGCGTAGGCCTTGATCTTGCCGATCATCGCCGGATCGTTCGAACTGCCGCCGATTCCCGGGTAGAAGCGGCTGCTCGAGGTCGAGTCGACCAGCTTGTCTACCTGGGCACGATGCGCCAATGCGAAGTCGAACGCCATGTCCGGATGCTGGTACCCAACGACGCCGATCATGCGGGCGCTGTTGGTGGCGCCCGGTTCGTCGGTGAGTGCCATGTCCAGCGCGCGCTGGGCCAGCGCATCGTCCTCGGCGACGGACAGCAGCGAGTACAGCTGATCCTTGATCAGCGGCGTCGTTTCGGCCTTCGCCATCGCATGCAGCTTGTCCCAGGTGGCCGCATCGGCGTGCCGCGCCACGACCGCAAGAATGGTCTTGCGCAAGGCAGCCGGTATCGCCTTCGGGTCGCTGGCCTGTGCCGCGTAGCGGCGCTGCGCCTCCTTGATCACGGCGGTGTCGCCCAGGTCGGCCAACACGCCGATCAGTTGCGTGCGCAGAATCGTGGTCGGGTCGCCTTCGTCCGCCTTGGCCTCCCAACCGATACGTGCGAATACCGGCTGCAACTGCTTCAGCGCGAACGCATCGAAGCGTGCCTGCCGGGCCTTGTCGCCGCGGTAGTACTGATGCAGGCCGGAGAAGCTGCCGGCGATATCGCCCCAGATCTGGGGATCGGCGTTCGCCGGTGTGGCCTGGGCCAGATCCAGATAACTCGACGCCGGCTCCAGCCCGGCCATGCCCAGCGCCCAGGTGTCGCCCATCAAGCCCATCTGGTCGATCGGAGCCAGCTTGGCGAAATCGCCCTTGATCGCCGCGAACTGCGCCGGCGAGTACAGCGTGCGGTAGTAGCCGCTCTGCCCGGCATTGACCAGCACCGGGCCGCAGCCGGGCACCGACAGCGTAGCCGTGCCGTCCACCACAGTGCGTGCCGGCTCGCCGCCCACGCTCTGCGCGATCACCGGCGCATGCCACTTCAGCGGAGTCTTGTTCGGGCGGTCCTTGGTGAATTCACCCTGGGTCAGCTTCAGCGTGGTCTTGCCGCCGCTGCACGCGGACGCCTCCACGCGGATCAGCGGAACGCCCGGCTGCAAGGTGAAGTCATGCGCGATCTGGGTGATCGGCTTGCCCGCGGCGGCCTGCACTTCGCGCCACAGATCGTCGGACACCGTGTTGTTGTACGCATGCGCCTTGATATAGCGGCGCACGCCGTCGCGCCAGGTGTCCGCGCCGACGTAGGCTTCCAGCATGCGGATCACCGCTTCGCCCTTGGAATAGGTGATGGCGTCGAACGCCTGACTGGCCTGCTCCACCGTCTCCACGTGCTGCACCACCGGGTGCGTGGTGGCCACCGCGTCGCGCGACATCGCACCTTCGCGCGTGCCCACCGCGTCGAGATCGGTATGCCACTCCGGATGCAGCTTCTCGGTGGTGCGCGCAGCCATCCACGAGGCAAAGCCCTCGTTGAGCCACAAGTCGTCCCACCAGCGCATCGTGACCAGATCGCCGAACCACTGGTGCGCCATTTCGTGCGCGGCGGTGTTGAACACCTGCTGCTTGTCCGACTGCGTCGAGATCGAGGGATCGAGCAGCAGCGCGTATTCGAACGTGTAGATCGCGCCCCAGTTCTCCATCGCCGAGAAGAACTGACTGCTGCCCGGCGAGGCGATGTTGTCCAGCTTCGGCAGCGGGAACGGCACGCCGAAGTAGTCGTTGTATTCGTGCAGCACGTCACTGCCCGATTTCAGCGTGAAGCCGGCCTGTGAGGTCAGCCCCTTCTGCGTGATCACGCCGATCTCGGTGCCATCGGACGTGGCGGTGGCGCGGTCGAACTCGCCCAGCCCGAAGAACAGCAGATAAGTCGACATCTTCGGCGACGGCTGGAACTGCACGCGCGTCATGCCGTTGCCGAGATCGGTCTTCGACGCGGCCGGCATGTTGCTCACCGCCATCTCGCCAGTCGGCACGGTCACTTCCAGATTGAAGGTGGCCTTGTACGCCGGCTCGTCCCATGACGGGATGAAGCGGCGCGCGTCGGAATTTTCGAACTGCGTATACAGCGCGCGCTTCTTGCCCGCCTTGGTGTCGTAGTCGATTGCGAACAAGCCGTTGGCCTGGGTGCCGATCTTGCCGGTATAGCTCATCGTCAGCGTGTAGTTGCCGACCGGGATCGGCCCCGCGAAGGTGAACGTCGCCGTCTGTGCAGCGGCATTCACCGACACCTTCGGCGGCGCGAGAGCGGTGACCCGAAGCCGGGTCGGCTTCAGGCTCACGGACGAGAACGTCATGTCGATCGCATTGAGCGTGATGCTGGCAGTCGGCTGCAGCACATCGACCGTCACCGTTACCGTGCCGTCGAAACTCAGCTTGTCCGCATGCGGCGTCACCGCCACGTCGTAATGGCTGGGCCGCACACTGCGCGGCAACTGGGTGGTGGCAAGCTCGGCATGGGACACGACGACCGGCGTCGCCGCCATGCCCGTCATTGAAACGCCGGCAAGCGCCAGGGCAATCGCCGAAACCAGAATGCTACGCATGACATCCCCTCAAGTGGTGGTGCGGCAGCCCGGTAGGCACGCCGTCGTCGGATACACGGAAAACATGCAAGGCAGATGAAGGCCGTCAACCGGTCACATCCGCCCTGCCCGCCGCGATAGTGACTCCCACCCGAGCTTCCGGACACGGCCGGAAGTCATGGCGGGCGCAAGCGCACCCCCGAAAACCCCACTCATGGCGCCTCGCTCCACCTACACCGTCATTCCGGCGAAGGCCGGAATCGCATCACCACACCCCAACATCCCAAGCCGCCTCATCCACCATCAGCGTCATGGATTGACGCGCACAAAAAGGCCCCGATACCGCGGGGCCTTTGCGTCGCGCTAGCGATGTTATCACCGGCATCGCGTCTCCGCTATGCCTCGGCCTCTGGTTCGGGCTTCATCTTCTCCAGCACATCCTCCAGATCGGCAATCGCATTTTCCAGCGCCTCATGCAGTTGCCCCTGCCGATCCATCAGGTCGGCAATCTTGTCGGCCAGCTTCAGCTTGGACAACTCGCCATCGAACAACAGCCACGCCGCCGTCAGCGTTTCCACGTTGTTCTTCGAGTAGTGCCGCATCTCCTTGAGCTGCACCAGCGTATCGCCGATATGGTCGGCCGGAGTCTTCGCGTTTTCGTCGGACATGGGTGGCTCCTCGTGGCGAAAGTGTGGCTATTCGCTCAAACCGTAGCGTCGAGGACGCGAAGCCGAGGTCAATCCTGTCGCATATGGCGAGACATCGTTAGCTTTCGTTACGGATAGCAATCGCGCTTAATCTGGCCCCGAACATCCAAAACGAACAAGCCCCGCATGGCGGGGCTTGTCTTTATGCACGGAAGGCTACGGTTGGCTCAGGCAAACGGATCATCCAGCACAATCGTGTCGTCACGATCCGCGCCGGTAGCGACCAACGCCAGGCGGCAACCGGAGAGTTCTTCCACAGCACGCAGATAGGCGCGGGCGGCGGGCGGCAGCTGATTCCAGTCGCGGATGCCGGCGGTGGATTCTTCCCAGCCGGGGAATTCCAGGTAGACCGGCTTGCACTCGTCCCAGCCATCGGCGTCCAGTGGGGCCAGTTCGCGGCGCTTGCCGCGGTACTCGTAGGCGATGCAGACCTTGACGGTTTCGAGGCCGTCGAGCACGTCGAGCTTGGTGATGGCCAGGCCGTTGATGCCGTTGATCTGGGTGGCGCGCTTGAGCGCGACCAGGTCGATCCAGCCGCAGCGGCGCGGGCGGCCGGTGCTGGCGCCGAACTCGTTGCCGACCTTGCGCAGGCGCTCGCCCATCTCGTCGTTCAATTCGGTGGGGAACGGGCCGCTGCCGACGCGCGTCGCGTAGGCCTTGCAGATGCCCAGCACGTAGTCGATGTCGCGTGCGCCCACGCCGGTGCCGGCCAGCGCGCCGCCGATGGTGGTGTTGCTGGAGGTGACGTAGGGGTAGGTGCCGTGGTCGATGTCCAGCAGCGCGCCCTGTGCGCCCTCGAACAAGATGTTGCCGCCGTCCTTGCGCACGTCGTGCAGGATGGTGGCGACGTCGTCGACCATCGGACGCATGTATTCGCCCCAGGCCAGCGCATCTTTCAGCACGGTGTCGTAATCGACCGGCTCGACCTTCAGCCACTGGGTGAGGATGAAGTTGTGGTAGTCGACGGCGGTCTTGATCAGCGCCGGCAGCTCGTGCGGGTACATCAGGTCGGCCACGCGCACGCTGCGGCGGGCGACCTTGTCCTCGTACGCCGGGCCGATGCCGCGGCCGGTGGTGCCGATGGCCTTGCCGCCGGCGGCGATCTCGCGCGCCTTATCGACGGCGATGTGGTACGGCATGATCAGCGGCGTGGCCGGGCTGATCTTGAGGCGCGAGCGCACTTCGACGCCGTTGGCCTCGAGCTCGGCGATTTCCTGGATCAGCGCCTCCGGCGACAGCACCACGCCGTTGCCGATCAGGCACAGCGCGTCGTCGCGCAGGATGCCGGAGGGGATCAGGTGCAGCACAGTCTTCTTGCCCTTGATCACCAGCGTGTGGCCGGCGTTGTGGCCGCCCTGGAAACGGGCCACGGCACTGACCCGCTCGGTCAGCAGGTCGACGATCTTGCCCTTGCCTTCGTCGCCCCACTGGGCACCAAGAATGACTACTGACTTACCCATGCTGTTCTCGCTTCGTTGGTCATGCCCACGGATGGGCATCGTCAAATGTTTGCTCGTCATTCCGGCCTGTGGCGGAATGACGGATGGTTCGAAACACCGTGCCGAATTCCGTCGGCTCAGCGCTTGGCCGCGGGCTGGCCGAAGTAGCGCAGGAACTCGTCGTCCGGCTTCATGATCAGCACGCCCTTGCCGTCCTCGAACGACTTCTTGTACGCCTGCAGACTGCGGTAGAACGCGAAGAACTCGGGATCCTGGTTATACGCCTGGGCGTAGATCGCCGCCGCCTCGGCGTCGCCTTCGCCGCGGATCTTGGCCGCGTCGCGCTGGGCGTCGGCACGCAGCACCTGGCCCTGGCGGTCGGCGTCGGCCTGGATCGTCTCGGCCGATTCCTGGCCGGTGAAGCGCAGTTCGTTGGCCAGTTGCAGGCGTTCGGCGCGCATGCGCTTGTAGACCGATTCGCTGACTTCGTTGGGCAGATCGATGCGCTTGATGCGCACGTCGACCACGGCGATGCCGAGGTTCTTGCGCGCCGAGTTGTCGGTCTGCGCACGCACGCGCTCGGTGATGTCCTTGCGGCCGCCGGAGATCAGGTCGGGCAAGGTGCGCGCGTTGAATTCGAAGCGCAGCGCGTCCTTGACGATCGGGGTCAGCCGCTGCGCCGCGATCAGCTCATCGCCGCCGGTGGCGCGGTAGTACGCGGCGTTGTCGGCCACGCGCCACTTCACGTAGAAGTCGACGTTGACACTCTTTTTCTCGGAGGTGAAATAGCGCTCCGGCGGCGCGTCCAGCGACAGGATGCGCTTGTCGAAATGCATCACCTGCTGCAGCACCGGAATCTTGAAGTGCAGGCCCGGCTGGTAGTCGGTGTGCACGATGCGGCCGAACTGCAGCAGCAGGGCGCTATGCCCTTCGCCGACCACGAACATGCTGTTGAGGCCGAGCAGGATGAGCAGGAGCGCGATGACGGCGGAAGTGATCTTCATCATGGCTGCGTCCCCTTGTCGGCCGCGTTGCCGGCGGCCGGTGCCGGCGTCGGCACGATCGCGCCGACCGTGGCCGAACCGGCTTCAGGCGTCGCCGCCGCGCCCTGCGGTATCGGCAGGTTGATGATGTTGCGACCGCCGGAGCCGTCGATCACCTTGGGGTTGTCGGCCATCACCTGTTCCATGGTTTCCAGCCACAGGCGCTTGCGGGTCACTTCCGGCGCGGCTTTGTACTGGGCCAGGATCAGGTTGAAACCCGCGGTGTCGCCTTGCGCACGGGCAATCCGCGCCGCCTTGTAGCCGGAGGCCTCGGCCGCGATGCGCGCGGCGTCGCCACGCGCGACCGGCACGACCTTGCTGGCGTACGCCAGGGCGCCGTTCTCGATGCTCTGCTTGTCTTCGCGGGCGTTGTTGACGTCGTCGAAGGCGTCCTTCACTTCGTTCGGCGGGGACACGTTCTGGAAGCTGACCTCGGTGACGCGCAGGCCGGAGTCGTAGCCGTCCAGCGTCTTCTGCAACGCCTGTTGGGCCTCGCTGACCAGGCTCGCGCCGGCGGCGGACAGGATCTGGTCCATGTCGCTGCTGCCGATCACCGAGCGCACGGCGGCTTCGGCTGCGGCGCCGATGGTGCCGTCCGGGTCGTTCAGCGAGAACAGGTATTTGCGCGAATCGTCCACCTGGTACTGCACGGTGAAATCGATGGTGATGATGTTTTCGTCCTTGGTCAGCATGGCCACCTTGTCGGTGACCGAGCGGATCCGCGTGGCTTCGACCTTGGTGATCGACTCGATCGGCTGCGGCAGCTTCAGGTGGAAGCCCGGCGCCAGCGTGCGCGAGTACTGACCGAAGCGCAGCACCACGCCGGCTTCGCGCGCACCGACGACGGTGTAGCTGCTCAGCAGCAGGAACACCACCACCAATACCAGCACGGCCAGGAGGATGCTGCCGGGACCCTGCCCCAGCCTGCCCAGATGGCTCTTAGCGTTGTTGAGCAGGTCGTCCAGCGGCGATTTGCCGGAGGGACGCTTCCTGTTCCACGGATCGTTCTGCCCGTTCTTGCCGGGTTCATTCCATGCCACTGTCAGTCTCCTTGAGGCCGTCGGAGGCCGGCAACCCCGGCCGGAACATGTCTTGGCGCCGGACCGGGTTACACATGAGATTCAGCCTGAGCTGTCGATGGTGCACGACCCGATGGGGAGTTGGCCGCACAAACGCTGGATATTCTAGCAGAGCCGGCGCCTCATTCCGCCACGGCGAGCAGCTCGCGCAGCAGCAGGGTTTCGGCGGGATCGCCGCCGCTGAGCGGTGCGATCACGCTGCGCGGTGCGTCGATGCGCAGCTGCCAGCCGTGCTCGTCCACCGTCTCGCCGCTGATCGCACCGGCTGCCTTCAGCCGCGCATGCAACCGCCCGGCCGTCAGCGGCAGCTGCAGCGCCGACTGCACCCGTTCGCCGCCGAGCAGTTCGCCCAGCGCCTGACGCAGCAGATCGAGGCCGACGCCGGTGGCCGCGGACAGCCAGACCCGCACGGGTTTGCCGGCGGCATCGCGGTCGATGCGCGGCTCGGCACCGGCCAGGTCGATCTTGTTCATGATGTGCAGCTGCGGCACGTCGCCGGCGTCGATCTCTTCCAGCACGTTGTCGACCACGCGGTGCAGGCGCTCGCGCTCCTCGTCGGCGGCATCGCTGACATGCAGCAGCAGATCCGCATCGCGTGCCTCGGCCAGGGTGGCGCGGAACGCAGCGACCAGATCGTGCGGCAGCTCGCGGATGAAACCGACCGTATCGGCCAGCACGGCCGGCCCGCAGCTCAGGTCTTGCAGCTTGCGCACGGTCGGATCGAGCGTGGCGAACAGCAGGTTGGCAGCGTAGACGTCGCCGGTGGTCAGCGCATTGAACAAGGTCGACTTGCCGGCGTTGGTATAGCCGACCAACGCGACCTGCGGCACCGTGTTGCGCAAGCGCGAGCGGCGCTGCTGGCCGCGTTGGGTCTGCACTTTTTCCAGGCGCTTGGTCAGCATCTTCACGCGTACACCGATCAACCGGCGGTCGGTTTCCAGCTGGGTTTCGCCGGGACCGCGGTTGCCGATGGCGCCACCGCGCTGGGCGTCCAGATGGGTCCAGCCGCGCACCAGGCGGGTGGCCAGATGCTTGAGCTGGGCCAGCTCCACTTCCAGCTTGCCTTCGTGCGAACGCGCACGCTGGGCGAAGATGTCCAGGATCAGGCCGGCCCGGTCGACCACGCGGATGCCCAGATGCTTCTCGAGGTTGCGTTCCTGCACCGGGGTGAGCACGTGGTCGACCAGCACCACGTCGGCCTCCAGCGCACGCGCCGCCTCGGCAACTTCGTCCGCCTTGCCGCTGCCGATGTAGTAACGCGGGTTGGGATCCTCGACGCGAGCCGCGACCACGCCCAGCACGTCGGCGCCGGCGGACTTCACCAGTTCGGCGAATTCCTCGGCACGGCGCGCCGTATCGCCTTCGCCGCGCGAATGCGGCAGGACCAGGACGGCGCGGTCGCCTTTCTCTTTTCTATCGAACACTAGTGGGTGCGATCCTTCAGGAGCAGACCCACTTCATGCGGGCGGATGCCCCGTCTATCAAGCGTCCGCGTCGGCGGATGCCGGCGCGTCGTGACCTTCATGGCCTTCATGACCGTCGTGGCCATTGCCAATACGCACATTGCGGCTCGGTACCACGGTGGAAATGGCGTGCTTGTAGACCATCTGGCTCACCTGGTTGCGCAGCAGCACGACAAACTGGTCGAACGACTCGACCGTCCCCTGCAGCTTGATGCCGTTGACCAGATAGATGGCGACCGGCACGCGTTCGCGCCGCAATGCATTCAAAAACGGATCCTGCAACGATTGTCCCTTGGACATTTCTTGTTCTCCCCTTGCCACGGCACACAGACCGAAGAAAAAACGCCAGAGGCGCCCCGGCCCAACATGCGGGGATGTTAGCTGCTTTCAAATACTTGATGAAAGGGGATTTTTGCGTAGCGCAAGTGCACTGGGTCACGCTGGCGACGCGATCCGGCCGTTATGGCTCGGTCGGTCGATCCCGGCCACCCAGAAACAGCTGCACGGCGTCGGCGGTGCGCACGGCCAAGCCGGTCCGATCCGGATCGAACAGGCGGGCGCCGAAGTCGCTGCGCAGCCAGGTGATCTGGCGCTTGGCCAGCTGACGGGTGGCGAAAATGGCCTTGTCGCGAAATTCGGCCGGGTCGGTCAGGCCGTCCAGATGCTCCCATGCCTGCCGGTAGCCGACGGCGCGGATCGCCGGCAGCTCGGCATGCAGGTCGCCGCGTGCGCGCAATGCGCGAACCTCGTCGAGAAAACCCGCCGCCAACATGATGTCGAAACGCTGGGCGATGCGTTCGTGCAGGACGCGCCGGTCTTCGGGCAGCAGCGCCAGCTTGAGCACGCGCCACGGGAAGTACCCCGTCGCGCCGCCCCGTTGCAGTTCGGACAACGGCCGACCGGTCAGCTCGATCACCTCCAGCGCGCGCTGCAGGCGTTGCGCGTCGTTACAGCCGATCCGTGCCGCTGCTGCGGGATCCTCTTGCGCCAGTCGCACATGCATGGCGGGCCAGCCTATCTGTTCGGCTTCCGCGGACAGCCGCGCCCGGATATCCGGATCGGCCTCCGGCAAATCGGACAGCCCCTGCTGCAGCGCGCGGAAATACAGCCCGGTGCCACCGACCAGCAGCGGCACCCTGCCCCGCGCACTGATCTGCTGCATCACCGGCAACGCATCGGCACGGAAGTCCGCCGCCGAATACGGCTGGCCGGGATCGCGGATGTCGATCAATGCGTGCGGGTAGCGCGCCAAGGTCGCCGGATCGGGCTTCGCCGTGCCGATGTCCATGCCGCGGTAAACCAGCGCCGAATCCACACTGACCAGATCCAGCGCAAAGCGCTCGCTCAGCTCGCACGCCAGCGCCGTCTTGCCGGAGGCGGTGGGACCCATCAGGAAGATGGCGAGGGGGCGGACGTCGATTGGCATCGCAAGAGTTTAGAGGCTGCTGCAGGTAAAAGTTCTTCGATGACACAGTGGCCTCGTGGGAACGACTTCAGTCGTGATTGTCAGATGTCGCGCAAGCCCTGTCGCGACCGAAGTCGCTCCCACAAAGTTGCTTAGCATGCAATGACCTATTTCGCCGGCACGCCCATTTCCTTCAACAGGTTGTCGGCGTGATCGAGGTGGTGCATCACCCACAGCATGTAGCGCACGTCGACCTGGATCGAGCGGTTGAGCTGCGGGTTGAACAGCCAGTCGCCACTGACCGATTCCCAGTTGCCGTCGAACGCCAGGCCGACAAGCTGCCCGTTCGCGTCCATGGCCGGCGAACCGGAATTGCCGCCGGTGATATCGAGGTCGGCGAGGAAGTCGACCGGCAAGGTGCCCAGCTTCGGCGACGCATAACCGTCGAATGCCTTGGCCTTGATCGCGGCGAGTTCGGCCTTTGGCGAGTTGAACGGTTCGACGCCGGTGTCTTTTTCCAGAATGCCCTGCACCGTGGTGAACGGCGCGTAGCTCACGCCGTCGCGCGGCGCGACGCCCTGCACATTGCCGAAGGTGACACGCAGCGAGCTGTTCGCGTCCGGATAGATCGGCAGGTGCTGCGAGTCCTTCCACGCGATCATCGCCTGCATGTAGCGCGGACGCAGCTTGCTCATCTCGCCGGTACGCGCGTCCATGTCGTCCTCTAGCTTCTTGAGTTGAGGTTGCACCGCGCGGGCAAGCTCGAGCATGCTGTCGTTGCTGGCCTCGATCGCGCCGCTGTCCGCCTTGAACCACTTCAGGCGCTCATCGGTATTTGCAAGCTGGCTGCCGGCATATAGCGCGGCGACCTTCTGGGTCAGCTGCGCCGCAGTCTTCGCATCGCCGAGCCAGGCGTCCAGTGCAGGCAGGCGCTGCGCTTTCGGCAGCGTGACATAGCGCTGCAGGCCGTAAACCATGAGCTGCTGGTCGACCTTCGGATCAAAGCGGCGCTCCATCTGCTTCAAGCCGCCTTCGATGCGCACCCAGTCGCGCTGCTGGTAGCCGGTGTCGCGCTCGAGACCCGCCTTGGGCCGCTGCTTCGCCAGACGCACCAACCGCACCGCAGTGCTGAACATCGACGCGCGGTTGATCAGGCTGATATCCAGATTGCGCTCGCGATCCGCCTGGTCGGTAGCTATCTGCTGCCGCAGCTTGCCGATATCCGCCGCCAGTGCGGTGTTCTCCGCTCCGCCCTGCCGCTTCAGCCAAGTCTCGAGCTGGGCCTCCTGGGTGCGCTTGACCTCGACTGCGTCGGCACGGCGTAGGCCTTCGAGCTGGCCACCGAAATTCTTCAGATAGTTGTTGAGGCTGGCGACCATGCTGGCGTATTTCACGGCGACCTTGGGATCGGCCTTGCCGGCGGTGTTGATGATGTCGAGCGTGTCCTGGTAGACCTTGATCTGAGTCGGGTAGACCCAATCGATCGAGTTCTGCACTTCATCGGCGAGGCGGTAGCGGTTGGTGCGGCCCGGGTAGCCGACCACCATCACGTAGTCGCCATTCTCCACGCCGAGCGGGTTCACTTTCAGCACGTGCTTGGGGTGATACGGCACGTTGTCCTTCGCGTAGGTGGCCGACTTGCCGTCCTTCGAGACATACGCACGCAGGTAGCTGAAGTCGCCGGTGTGGCGCGGCCACATCCAGTTGTCGATATCACCGCCGAACTTGCCGATCGACTCCGGCGGCGCATAGACCAGGCGCACGTCCTTGATCTCCAGCTGCTTGATCAGCTGATAGCTGTAGCCGCCGTGGAAGGTGTAGACGTCGCAGCGGTAACCGTCGCTCTCGCAGCCTTTCACCAGCTCCTTGATCGCCAGCTCGATCGCCTTGTAGCGCTCGGCGCCGCTCATGCCGTCGTTGAGTTTGGCGTTGACCTCCTTGGTGACGTCGCGGATTTCCTCAGTGACGAACACGCGCATGTCCGGTGAACCCTGCAGCTCTTCCGCCGGCGTCTTCGCCAGAAAACCGTCGACGATCAGGTTCTTCTGCGGCGTGGAGTTGTATTGCAGCGCGCCGTAGCCGCAGTGATGATTGGTGACGATCAGCGCATCGGACGACACGAACGAGGCGGTGCAGCCACCGAGGCTGACGATCGCACCCATCGGATAGGCGGTCAGATCGGTCAGTTTGGCCGGGTCGAGCTTCAGGCCGTGCTGCTTCAACGTATCGGCAATCTTCGGCAACTGGGCGGGCTGCCACATGCCTTCGACGGCATGGGCGGTACCGGCGAGACCGGCGGTCAACGCGGCGGCGAGCAGAACACGGCGCATGGGCAACTCCTTCCAATGTGGACTGGCATCAAGCCATATCGTATTTTCTTGCGATATGGGTTGGCCTTTATGCCGCAAACCCGTGCCACGGCGATAGTGACTTTCGGCAGGGTCCACGGCCCGTGGTTATGCCACCCGTGCCTCTTCGGTGCCCGGGACGATCCCTCTATAATCGCCGTCTTCCTGCCCGCCACGCGGGCCAAATCAATGGATCCCCCCATGTCGCAGACGATGAAAGCCCTGGTCAAGCGCAAGCCCGAACAGGGCATCTGGATGGAAGAGGTGCCGCTGCCGGTGGTGGGCCCGAACGAAGTGCTGATCAAGATGGAGAAGACAGCCATCTGCGGCACCGACCTGCACATCTACAAGTGGGACGAGTGGAGCCAGCGCACGATCAAGCCCGGCCTCACCATCGGCCATGAGTTCGTTGGCCGCATCGTCGAGATCGGTCCCGGCGTGACCGGCTACAAGATCGGCGACCGCGTTTCCGCCGAAGGCCACATCGTCTGCGGCCATTGCCGCAACTGCCGCGCCGGCCGCCAGCATCTGTGCCCCAACACGATCGGCATCGGCGTGAACCGCAACGGCGCGTTCGCCGAGTACATGACGATGCCGGCCTCGAACCTGTGGCCGATTCCGGACCAGATCCCGTCCGAGCTGGCCGCGTTCTTCGATCCGTACGGCAATGCCGCGCATTGCGCGCTGGAATTCGACCTGATCGGCGAGGACGTGCTGATCACCGGCGCCGGTCCGATCGGCATCATCGCCGCCGGCATCTGCAAGCACATCGGTGCGCGCAACGTGGTGGTCACCGACGTCAACGACTATCGCCTCAAACTCGCCGCCGACATGGGCGCCACGCGCGTGGTCAACGTTTCCAAGCAGTCGCTGAAAGACACGGTCAAGGACCTGCACATCGAAGGCTTCGACGTGGGCCTGGAGATGAGCGGCAACCCGCGCGCGTTCGGCGACATGCTCGACTGCATGTACCACGGCGGCAAGATCGCGATGCTCGGCATCATGCCGCGCGGTGCCGGCATCGATTGGGACAAGGTGATCTTCAAGGGCCTCACCTTGCAGGGTATCTACGGCCGGCGCATGTACGAGACCTGGTACAAGATGACCCAGATGGTGCTGACCGGCTTTCCGCTGCAGAAGGTGCTCACCCACCAGATCCATATCGATGACTTCCAGAAGGGTTTCGACCTGATGGACGCCGGCACCTGCGGCAAGGTCGTCTGCTCCTGGAACTGATTCATCGGGCGAATAGCCGACATGCCCGGGAGTGACTTCCGGGCCCGGTAACGGGGATCGCGCGGTAGCACTTGCATTAAGCCGCGCGGCAGTAGATTTTGCAGCTTCGGTCGTCGCCACCCGAGGCGGGCGGTGCCGGATCGAACCAGCCCAACAAGCATTTCCATGGAGTCGGTATGTCCGGGTCGAGCTCGTCGCGTCTTCGCGCCTTCTGGGATTCCACACGTGCGAGGGCGCAAGTCGCCAGTCGTTCGCACCGCACCCGCCGCACCGTGCTCGTCCTGGCCATACTGGTGCTGGTGTACGGCTTGCTCGGCTTCTTTGCAGTGCCGCCGCTGCTGCGCAACTATCTGCAGAATCACGCCGTGGCGATGCTGGGGCGACCGCTCACTCTGGGACAGGTACGGTTCAACCCATTCACGCTGAACCTGCAGGTGGAGAAGCTGCACCTGCCCGACCCGGACGGCCATGCCCCGTTCGTCGACATCGACCAGTTGGGGATCAATGCCTCGTGGAGCTCGCTGTTCCGCCTGGCACCGGTGCTGGACGAGCTGAAACTTGACGGCCCACGCATCGCCATCACGCGCGAGGCCAACCAGCGTTTCAACTTCTCCGACCTGATCGATCGCTTCGCCGCGCAGCCATCGCCGCCGGACAGCAAGCCGGCGCGATTCGCCCTGTCCAACATCCGCATCCAGAATGGCGACGTCCGCTTTGACGATCGCGTGCTGGGCAGCCAGCACCATATCGAGCATCTCGATCTGGGCATTCCGTTTCTGGCCAATCTGCCCAGCGACACCGACATCTTCGTGCAACCGCTGCTGGCCATGACAGTGGACGGCAGCCCGCTGCGCATCGAGGGCCGGACCAAGCCATTTGCCAGCAGTCGCGAGTCCACCGTCGACTTCCAGCTCGACCGTCTCGACCTGCCGCGCTATCTGGGCTATGCGCCGAAACCGCTGCCCGTGGCGATTCCCAAGGGCACGCTGAGCGGCAAGCTGGCGCTGCATTTCGTGCAGGCCCAGCCGACGCCGCAGGTACAGCTCACCGGGCACATGCAGTTGGACGACTTTACGCTCAACAGCAGCAATGGCGACGCCATCGCGCGGCTCGGCCACGGCACGATCGAGCTGGCCGATGTACAGCCGCTGGTCTCGCGCTATCACTTCGGCGCCATGCAGCTGCAGCACGCCTCGGTGTTCTACACCCAACACCCTGGTGGCCACAGCAACTTCGACACTCTCATGGCTTCGCCGGCCACGGCCAGCAAGGACGAAAAGACGGTGCCGACCGATGCGCGTATCGCCTCGTTGTCGCTGGACGACGGCGAGCTCAACTACACCGACGCCAACAACGCGGTGCTGCACCTTGCCCAACTGCACGGCAACCTGCGCGGCATAGCCACGCTCGCCGCACCGGCAGCAAAGCTCGATCTCGGCGGCAGGCTCAACGGCGGCGACATCACGGCGCGTGGCGATCTGGATATCCACACCGGCCGCTATACCGGCACGCTGGGCCTCAAGCAGGTGGACGTGGTGCCGTTGCAGGCGCTGGCCGCTTCCGGCATGGCGGCCCGCATCGCCAAGGGCAAGCTCGATGTCACCAGCCAGCTGCGGCTCGATTGGGGCAACGCGATCAACCTGCACATCGAGCCCGCCCAACTCGGCATCGCCGACTTTGCGCTGGAACCCCAGGCCAAAGACCATGCCCCTCCGGTGGCCTGGCAGCAGCTCGATGCGAACATCGTCCATCTCGATCTGGCCAGCCATGAGGCGCAGCTGGGCGCAGTGACCGCCAGTGGCCTGCAGATCGATGCACAACGCGAGCGTGACGGCCGCATCAGCCTGACGCGGCTGCTCGCCGCCAAGGGCGCTGCGCCCACGAAACATGCCGACGGCCCTGCATGGCACTGGAGCATCGCGCACCTCGGCATCGACAAGGGCTCATTGCGCCTCGCGGACCAGACGCTCGACGGCAGCAAACCGGCCGTACTGTTCATCGACGCCATCAAAGGCGGTATCGAAGGGCTCAGCGATAAGCTCAACCAGCCCCGGCAGATCAAGCTTGAAGGCAGCCTGGGCAAAGGTACGTTCGCGGCGAGCGGCGCACTGCAGCCGCTGCCCACCATCGCCGATCTGCAGCTGACCACCAGGCGACTGGACATCGCCGGTTTCGTGCCCTACGCCAGTGTCCCCCTGAACGTGAATGTCACCAGCGCGCGATTGAGCAGCAAAGGCAAGCTGCATTACGACGGCCGCACGTCCCAGCCCAAACTGAATTACAAAGGTGACGCCGCGTTCGAACAGGTGCGCGTGCAGGACAAACTCACCGGCGACGATCTCATGCGCTGGAGCTCGCTGGCCGGCTCGAATATCGACCTGCGCTACGGCAGTGGCATACCACGCATGCACCTGGGTGGCCTGGTGCTCAATGCCTTCTACGCCCGCGTCATCGTCAACAGCAATGGCCGGCTGAACCTGTCCGATGTGATCGCCAAGGAAGCACAGGCACCGGTATCGGTGACCCGCGCCGAGAACAATGCCCCTGCGGCGGCGCCGACACCGCAGCAAGCGCCTGCAGCGGCAACGCCTGCCGCGGACATCCATATCGGCCAGATCACCCTGGTCAACGGCCAGCTCAACTACACCGACAATTTCATCAAACCCAATTACACCGCCAACCTCACCAAGCTCACCGGCAAGGTCGGCGCCTTCGGTACCACGGCCGGCGACCCGCCAGCCGATCTGGCCGTGCAGGCACAGCTGGACGACAACTCGCCGGTGGACATCGACGGCACCATCAACCCGCTCGCGCCGGTGGCCTTCCTCGACATCAAGGGCAAGGCAAACGACGTCGAACTGACCCGGCTCAGCGCCTATTCCGGCAGATACACCGGCTACCCCATCACGGCGGGCAAGCTCACGGTCGATGTGCATTACATGCTCGACCAGCGCAAGCTCAGCGCCGACAACCATATCTTCATCACCCAGCTGACCTTCGGCGATCGCATGACGAGCCCGGGCATCTCGCATCTGCCGGTGAAGCTTGCGGTAGCTTTGCTCAAGGACACCGAGGGCAATATCGACGTGAACGTGCCGGTATCCGGCTCGCTGGACGATCCGCAGTTCAGCCTGGGCGGCATGATTTGGCGCGCGTTCGGCAACCTCATCGCGCGGGCCGCCACGGCACCGTTCCGTCTGCTCGCCTCGGCCTTTGGCGGTGGCAGCCACGAAGACCTGGGCTATGTCGAGTTCGCGCCAGGATCGGCCGTGCTGGATGGGCACGCCCAGGATCGCCTGGGGCAGATTGTGAGCATGCTCAGCAAGAAGCCTTCGCTCAACCTGGATATCACCGGTCGCGTCGACCCGTCCAAGGATGAAGACGGCCTGCGCAAGGTGACTGTCGACAATCTGGTCCGTCGCGAGAAACTGGCCGACCAGTCCGGGGGCAAGCCCGATCCCAACGCACCCGAAGCCACGCTGGCCGCGCTGTCGATCACGCCCGACGAATACGAGCACTTTCTCAAGCGCGCGTACAAGCACGCGGATTTCGAGAAGCCGCACAACCTCATCGGCCTAAACAAATCGCTGGAACCCGACGAGATGCGCAGCCTGCTGGAGACCCATGTCAGCGTGGACACAGTCGCCATGCGCTCCCTGGCCGAGCGCCGCGCCAGCGCCGTGCAGACTTGGCTGCATGGCAAGCTCGATGACAAGCGAGTGTCCGTCAAGCAATCCAAGCTCACTGCCGAGGGCATCGACGACAAGGGAAAAACCACCCGCGCGGACTTCGGCTTGCACTGAGTCCGCTCGCTGCGTATGCGCAGAAGGAGGCCGGCGCCCTACAATGGCGCTTTGCCCCCGGCCGGAATCCCTCCCATGACCTATACAGCCAAGGCGCGTTACGCCAGCGAACTCGAATCCATCCGCGAGCAGGGCCTGTTCAAGGCCGAGCGCATCATCACCTCGCCGCAGTCCGCCGAGATCACGCTGGAAGGCGGCCGCAAGGTATTGAATTTCTGCGCCAACAACTACCTCGGCCTGGCCGACCATCCCGCGGTGATCCAGGCGGCGAAGGATGCGCTGGACACGCACGGCTTCGGCATGGCCAGCGTGCGCTTCATATGCGGCACGCAGGATCTGCACAAGCAACTGGAAGCGAAGATCGCCGCGTTCTTCGGCACCGAGGACACCATTCTTTACGCGGCCTGCTTCGATGCCAATGGCGGACTGTTCGAGCCGCTGCTGGGTGAAGAGGATGCAGTCATCTCCGATGCACTGAACCACGCCTCGATCATCGACGGTATTCGCCTGTGCAAGGCCAAGCGCTTCCGCTACGCGAACAGCGACATGGCTGATCTGGAGAAGCAGCTGCAGGCCGCCGATGCAGCAGGCGCACGCACCAAGCTGATCACCTCCGACGGCACGTTCTCGATGGACGGCTTCATCGCGCCACTGGACCAGATCACGGCGCTGGCCGCGAAATACAATGCGCTGGTGCATATCGACGAATGCCATTGCACGGGCTTTCTCGGCGACACCGGCCGCGGTGCGGCCGAAGTGCACGGTGTGATGGACAAGATCGACATCTTCACCGGCACGCTGGGCAAGGCGCTCGGCGGCGCGTTGGGTGGTTTCACCACCGGCCGCAAGGAAGTGATCGAATTGCTGCGCCAGCGCTCACGCCCGTACCTGTTTTCCAACTCGCTGCCGCCGCATGTGGTTGCCGCCGCCATCAAGGTGTTCGACATGCTGAGCAGCGCGGGCGACATGCGCAACGTGCTCAAGGAGAACACCCGCTATTTCCGCGAGCAGATGAGCGCGGCCGGCTTCGACATCAAGCCGGGCGTGCACCCGATCGTGCCGGTGATGATCTACGACGCGAAACAGGCGCAGGCGATGGCTGCCGGCTTGCTGGAGGAAGGCATCTATGTCACCGGCTTCTTCTATCCGGTGGTGCCGCAAGGCCAGGCGCGGATACGCACGCAGATGAGCGCGGCGCATACCCGCGAGCATCTCGATCACGCGATTGCCGCGTTCACCAAAGTGGGTCGACGCCTGGGTGTGATCGGCGGCTGATCTGGCCGAATCCCGTGCAGGAGCGGCTTCAGCCGCGATGCCTTTTGGTTGAACAGGAGCGTCGCGGCTAAAGCCACCCTATCCTGTCATCTGCGGATATCGAGGGCTCTGACTTCGTCAGCACTCAGTCGCCGCCATTGGCCTTTCGCCAACTCACCCAGCGTCAATGGTCCGATCGCCACCCGGATCAGGCGCAGCACGTCGAAACCCAACGCCGCCAGCAGGCGGCGGATGTGCCGGTTGCGGCCTTCATCCAGCACCACTTCCAGCCACGCGTTCTTCTCGCCGACACGCAGCAGCGTCGCCCGCCGCGCCTTCAGCAGATCGCCCGCATCGTTGATGCCCGCCTGCATCGCCGCCAGCGCAGCCGCATCCGGCTGGCCGGCCACCTGTACGTGGTAGGTCTTGTCCAGATGTGTGGCCGGATCGGTGATTCCCGCAGCCCAGGTGGTGTCGTTGCTCAACAACAGCAAACCCTCGCTGGCCTTGTCCAGCCGGCCGACCGGTCCCAGCCACGGCAAGCCGGCAGCGGCCAGCGCGGTATAAACCGTGGCGCGCCCCTGCTCGTCGGCTGCGCTGACCACCAGCCCACGCGGCTTGTTGAATGCCACATGGATGCATTCGGCGGATTTCACCAATTGGCCGTCAACTGCAACCTGCTGGCGGTCGATCAGCGTCGGATGATAAGGGTCGCGCACGACACGCCCATCCAGACTGACGCGGCCAGCGCGTATCCATTGCTCAGCCTGACTACGCGAACAGGCACCCAGCTTGGACAGGACGCGCGCCAATCCATGCCGCGGCGGCTGTGGCACGGGCGCGGCGGAACGCGCGGAATGAAAAGGGGGACGAGGCATTGCGCTAGCGTATAAGCCGGAGCTACAACGCCACAAGGATCAACCCGATATGGCGGCCCAATCCTGAGCGGGGGCATCACAGCTTGGCGTAGGTCATTCGACAAACCAAAAAAAAACCCGGCCGAAGCCGGGTTTTTTTATATTGCTTTACCGCGGTTCGATTACTGCTTGACCTGCAGTTCCGTACGACGGTTCTGCGCACGACCGGAGTCGGTAGCGTTGTCACCGATCGGATCGTTCTTGCCGTGACCGATCGGGCCTTCCAGACGGCTGGCGTCGATGCCGTGGCTGGTCAGGTAGTTGTAAACGATCGAGGCACGACGCTCCGACAGGCCCTGGTTGTACGCATCGGTGCCCACCGAGTCGGTGTAACCGGCAACCGTCACGTGCACCTGCGGGTAGCGCTGCAAGGTATCGACAGCCTGATTCAGGACCGCGATCGAGTCGGCGCTCGGCTCAGCCAGCGACTTCGAAATATCGGTCTCATTCTTCTTCGGGCGATCGAACTTGAAGTTCACGCCGCGCAGGTCGATCACGACCTTCTGCGGGCAACCATCGGGGCCGACGATCGTGCCGGCGGGCGTACCCGGGCACTTGTCGTCGCAATCGTTCACACCGTCGCCGTCGCTGTCCTTGGTCGAGCAATCCGCCGGCGGCGGGGTTGCTGCCACAGGAGCCGGAGCAGCTGCCGGGGCGCCGAAGCGCGACACGATGCTGAAGCCGAGGAACCAGTCGCCATAGCCATTCTTCGCCGGCTGGGTCTTGTCGTCCCAGTCATAGCGGTAGCCGGCTTCGACGCGGAAGTCCGAGCTGTCGGTGATCGTCTTGGATACGCCACCGCCCAGTTCGGCCGCCGGCGACCAGCCCTTGTCAAACATGGAATGATGATTGCTGCCCATCACGCCAGCGAGCAGGTACGGACGCCATGCATTCCAGTCACCGGCATAGAAGCGGGCCACTGCGCCGACATTGTTGTTGGACCAGCGATTATGGGAATGGCCAGTACCGCCATTCACAACACTGTTATCAAGCTTGCGGCTGGTGCGGTCGAAGAAAGCGTCGATCGACACGTTCGGCGCGATGAAACGACCTACGCCCAAACCGTAATAGATCTGGCGGCTGTTGGTGTTGCGATCGGTGTCGTTGTAATAACCGCCAACGGTCGGCGCGATATACCAACGATCATCGTAACTGGAAGTGGCCGTATCCGAGGATGCCGGAGCAGCTGCCGGTGCTGCGGCCGGTGCAGTGGTGTCCTGCGCATGAACGGCACCTACGCCGCCCAGGGCCAGCGCAATAAGAAAATACAAGCCCTTACGTTTCATCAGGTGTCTCCTCAATTTATTAGGTTTCGCGTCCGTTCAACCCCAACCGGAAGTCGCGCGTCAGAACTGAACTACGTCACTCAGAGCATTTACAGCCCCTGCTTGGCGTTTCTGCGGCAAGCGGCGGCGAGTGTAGCAAACTTGTTAAGTTATTGGTGCGTTAGCGCTATGGAATTAAATCCCGGTGAGATTCCATTCAGAAAAGTTTGTTGGCTCGTGTGCCATCAAATTCTTCGGGTAACTATCACTCACACATATCGCTCGGTCGAAACTGAAACCGATCGACAGGGTCAACAGCCGCTTCCACTCCTGACCCCGCCTTAATATTCCACTCACGCCGTCTTTACAACGTGAAGAGCGCCAGGAACTGCTGCAGCGGCATGGCATCGAGCGTCGCCGGATCCTTGGTTGCCGCCGTGATCGCCTTGACCCGGTGTGCCGGCAAATGGTCGCGCATGGCCGCTTCGAATTTCTGCAGCAGCACGGGGATACCCTCGGCACGGCGTTTGCGATGGCCGATCGGGTAATCGATCGAAACCTTTCCGGTGCTGCTCCCGTCCTTGAAGAACACCTGCACCGAATTGCCGATGTAACGCTTGTCCGGATCGAAATAATCCTTTGTAAACTGCGGGTTTTCGACCACCGTCATCTTGTCGCGCAGCGCGTCGACGCGTGGATCGGCGGCAACGTCATCGTTGTAGTCGCTGGCCACCAGACGCCCGAAAATCAGCGGCACCGCCACCATGTACTGGATGCAATGGTCGCGATCGGCGTAATTCGCCAGCGGGCCGGTCTTGTCGATGATGCGGCAGCCGGCTTCCTGCGTCTCGATGACGATTTTCTCGATCTGATCGATCCTGTCGACAACTTCGCCATGCAGCTGCATCGCGCATTCCACCGCGGTCTGGGCGTGGAACTCGGCCGGGAAGCTGATCTTGAAGAGGACGTTTTCCATCACATAGCTGCCAAACGGCCGTTCGAACTCGAACGCCTTGCCCTTGAACGCCACGTCGTAGAAACCCCAGGTCTTTGCCGATAGGGCCGAGGGATAGCCGACCACGCCGCGATAGACCGCATTGATCGCGTGGGTCACCGCACGCCGGCAGGCATCGCCGGCAGCCCAGCTCTTGCGCGGGCCGGTGTTCGGCGCGTGGCGATAGGTGCGCAGCGCGCCATTGTCGATCCAGCTGTGCGACACGGCGGTGGTGATCTGCTCCTTGTTGCCGCCGAGCATCGCCGTGGCTACCGCAGTGGAGGCCAGCCGCACCAGGATCACGTGATCCTGGCCTACCCGGTTGAAACTGTTCAGCAGCGCGTAGCAGCCCTGGATCTCGTGGGCCTTGATCGCATAGCCGAGCACGTCGCGCACCGTCAGCGGCTGGCCGCCTTCACGCTCGGCCTTGCGGCTCAGGTAATCGGCCACGGCGAGGATCGCACCCAGATTGTCCGACGGATGACCCCACTCGGCGGCCAGCCACGTGTCGTTGAAGTCCAGCCAGCGGATCTGCGTACCGATCGCGAACGCGGCCTGCACCGGATCCAGCTCGTGGCTGGTACCCGGTACGCGCGCGCCGCCCGGCAATGTCGCGCCCGGCACCAGCGGGCCGAGATGCTTCACGCATTCCGGAAATTTCATTGCCAGCATCGCGGTGCCGAGCGAGTCGAGCAACATATAGCGCGCAGTGTCGTAAGCCTCCTTCGAGTCGATCTGGTAGTCGACAACGTAATCAGCGATATCGACCAGTGGCTGATCGGGATCGGGACGGACGGCGGAACGGATATCGTGCGCACTCATGATGGATCTCGCGACAGAGGAAACGCCCATTTTAGCCGACTGGCGCTTCCCGCGTTGCTTGACCGCGACCATCCAGCCCCCGACAATTCGGAAACACATCCCAAAGGGGAGTAGTTCCCGGCGCAAGTTCATCTGCCCGGTGCGGTGATCGTCAACACGAGCGACGCTTCGCTCCGGTCACCTCGGCAGTCATGCTGCGAACGAGACTTTTGCGGTGGATCACGGGCCGCGCGCGTCCGTGTCCACTGCATTGTCCGACGCGCATGGAACCCCGCATGGCATTCACTGGTACCGACTTTTTTTCCGGTTTGCTGGCCATCATCCTGCTCGATCTGGTGCTGGCGGGCGACAACGCCATCGTTATCGCCATGGCAGCCAGCCGCCTGCCGAAGGCGATGCAGAAAAGGGCCGTGTTCTGGGGTACGTTTGGCGCTGTCGCGGTTCGTTTCGCACTCACCGCCGTCGTCGTCTATCTGCTCAAGCTGCCGGGACTGATGCTGATCGGCGGCGTATTGCTGTTGCCGATCGCCTGGAAGTTGCTGCGCCACGATACCGGCGGGGATCCGCATGTCAGTGCCAGCGAAACATTCTGGAGCGCCTTGCGCACGATCATCGTGGCCGATGCACTGATGGGCATGGACAATGTGCTGGCGATCGCCGGTGCATCGAAAGGGCATCTCAGCCTGGTCATCATCGGCCTGCTGGTCAGCGTACCGCTGGTGGTCTGGGGTTCGACCCTGATCCTGAAACTGATCGAGCGCTTCCCCATCATCATGTACATCGGCGCCGGTGCCATCGCGTTCACCGCCGGCCGAATGATTTCGCATGATCATTGGTTGAGTGGCTGGTTCGACGCGCGCAGCTGGGTAAAGTACGCAATGGATGCGCTGCTGGTAATCGGCATTTGCGGCGGCGGCTGGCTGATGCAGCGACGGCGACAGCGGTTGAAGACCAGCCGTTGAAGACTCACCCGCTGAGGCCATCCCATACGTAGTGACATGAAGAAGGGAGCCTTGCGGCTCCCTTCTTGTCCGAGCGCGTCGGCTCAGCGCTTGTCGATCGGCACGTAGGCCTGGTCTTCCGGGCCGGTGTAGTTCGCGCTGGGGCGGATGATCTTGCCGTCCTCGCGCTGCTCGATCACGTGCGCGCTCCAGCCGGAAGTACGCGCGATCACGAACAGCGGCGTGAACATCGCGGTCGGCACGCCCATCATGTGATACGCGCTGGCGGAGAACCAATCGAGGTTGGGAAACATCTTCTTGACCTCGGCCATCACCTTCTCGATCC
>Ga0209026_1000484_pt1 | contig 29488 bp, 25 predicted proteins | sample AraplaCL_Col_mCL_FD_184262 | JGI IMG/M metagenome (GOLD analysis project Ga0209026, IMG submission 184262) | Arabidopsis root microbial communities from the University of North Carolina, USA - plate scrape CL_Col_mCL (SPAdes) (version 2) | ecosystem: Host-associated > Plants > Roots >... | reverse complement strand
CATCGAAACGCAAGGCGCGTGGGCTTTGCGTTGAAGAGTATACTTTAATAGCGTTGTTCTCTTGTGGGATAGCATACGCGCCTTGCGTTTCGATGTATAAATGTTCCTGCCCGTTACTATCGGCAACGCCTTCAAAAATATACTCACATTGCTGCCAACTGGCTTCAGTATCGCCCAAAACGTGGGTGCGCGGTGGAACGATGAGTTGGCCCAGTTTGTGGGCTTCACGCGGATCGGTTATTACCGGTAAAGGCTCGATTTCTATTTTAATCCTTTTAACGGCGTGGCGAGCCGCTTCGTCGGTTTCGGCAACTACAAAAGCCACGGGCATACCGCAAAAGTCGACATGGTGTTCTGCCAGTAAAGGTTCGTCAGGTATAATGCCGCCTATCTGGTTTTCGCCTGTGATATCATGATAAGTAAAAATGCGTACCACACCTTCTACTTTTTCGGCTTCAGTGAGGTCTAGGTTTTTGATGATACCGTGCGCTACCGGCGAACCGAAAGCACAGCCAAATAAAGTGCCTTGTATTAAAGAGATATCATCCAAATAAATGGATTCGCCGCGTGTATGTGTTTTTGCATCGATGTTCTTCATACTGCGGATATTAATTGTTCAACCTGCAATTCAGGAAACAGTTTGATGAAATGTGCCTTGATCAATTGTGATAATAGCAGGCGTTTATATTCTTCGGTGCCCCGGGCATCGCTAATAGGCGATATTTCAGTCTGCGCTATCTGCGTAGCTTTGATGATCAGCTTTTCGCTGACAATTTGCCCTTTTAGAAATTCGGAAGCCATGCTTAAGTAGGCCGGTGTAGGCCCAACACCTCCGGCAGATATCGAAGCTTCAGTAATCACGTCGCCAGCCATAGTCATGCTAATGGCTGTATTCACACTGGCAATATCCAGGTGGGTACGTTTACTCACCTTTTCGAAGTTGAATAATGTGTTTGCATCCGGCAGACGGAACCAGAATTTGCTGATATATTCCTGTGGTTGTTTGTCCAGTTGTTTATAGCCTTTGTAAAACTGCCGTAATGCAACTTCACGTCTTGATGAACCATCGGTTAGCTCAATCGTCGCATTGAGTGCTAAAAAAAAGATGGAAAAATCACCTATGGGTGAGGCATTTACAAAGTTACCGGCAAAGGTAGCAATGTTGCGGATAGGTGTCGAGGATACCAGTTTGGCAAATTTGGTGATATCCGGAAAATGGCTGGTGATAACATCGGAGTTTACCAGTTCAGTAACAGTAGTCGCCCCGCCGATGGTGCAGATTTCCCCTTGTTGGGTTATACCCTTAAGTTCTGTTTTAGCACCTACAAAATCAATGTCGGCATAAACCATAGCCTCGTGTTGTTGTACGTATAGGTCAGTACCGCCGCCAACGAACCGTTTACCTGATTTTGGCGCGTCTGCGCCGTTTGGTTGTTCGGTAAAAAGTTTAAGCTTTTCCGGAATATCAGTAAAATAGGTCGGTAGTATTCCCTTTTCGGTAACAAATCGCGCTGCCGTTCCGGGCTGTTTGCCTTCAAGCAGCGTAGTTACTTTCTCAAGCGCCCGCTCTATAGATTTATAGCCTGTACAACGGCAAATATTGCCATCGACAGATGCTACGGCGTTTTTAAAAGTCGGTTCCTGATCACTTAAGCAAAACCCGGCCATCGATACGATAAAGCCCGGTGTACAGAAACCACATTGCGTGCCATTGGTTTCGCACATGGCCTGTTGGATGGGGTTTAGGTTATCCATATTCAAACCCTCCACCGTTACAATGTGTTTGTTATTGATATTGCCCAATGGTGTCAGGCAGGATGTTGCAGATTGATATTTAACCTGCCCGTTGTCCAGTTCACCGATGAGTACCGTACAAGCGCCGCAATCGCCTTCGCGGCAGCCAATTTTTGTGCCTTTTAAATTTTGCTGATAGCGCACAAAATCAAGCAGTAGCATGCCAGGCGGCAGGCTGGTATTAACGGGTTTGTTATTTAAAATAAAACGTATCAAATGTATGGAGTATAAGCATTACTAATTTAACGATAAAAACGGGTAAATTCTATCGTAGCCTCTTATATCCAAATTTAAAGTATTTTATCTTAATAATTATAAAAACTGCAGTTTTGTGGATAAATTATATATTTTATTCTTATTTAGTACGCCATAAAAGCAATTTCTGTAGAATCGCCATTTGTGAGTGGTGGACTAATGAAAAGTAACTAAGCATAAAAAAGCCGCTTAGTTAAGCGGCTGAATATTTTACGAGGCTTTAGCAAGCGGACTTGCATAGCCTGGTTTTGGCTTAAGATTGCGGTGCACGATCAACTTATCCTGAACGCTGAATTTTTCTTTCAGTTTTTTAAATATCTCAAAACTAAAAGCATCCTGCATAGGCATGTGATGGCGCTCGATAGTTAACGGGTGCAACCTCAGATTAGCTTCCGGAACTTTTAAATTCATATAGTTAATATGCGTTAAACCGGTTGCCGCGTCGGTATCGTAAATCACAAAGGTGTCAATCATCTGGCCATCTTCGTTAGTGTAAATTACGGTATCGTTTTCATTGAAGCGTTTCATAGTTGTGAGGTATTTGTAACTATGAAACACTAAGGTGGAAGCAAATGTTTTGTAAAACGAAAAAATATTTCGCGATAAAGCTTGGGGCTTTTTAACCCGGTGATAAAATCAATATAAAAACTGTTGGGTTTAAAAGGCGAAGTACGTATCTTGGTTTAACCGATATGAATAGAAGCCAGTTTATACAAAACGCCAGCTTTTTAACAAGTACCTTGTTTTTAAGTAATCCTGTTTTTGGTGCGATAGCGGATGTTTATATGAGTAACCGGCCGCCAGTTGGCAAACGCAATTTTTATAGTGCCACAGTAGAGGACGCTATTGTCAAATTTAAAACCGGCGTAAAAGATAAAGAGCTGGGCTGGCTGTTCGAAAACTGTTTCCCTAACACTTTGGATACCACGGTGTTTTTTGAAGTAAACGATGGCCGCCCGGATACCTATGTCATCACCGGCGATATTGATGCCATGTGGCTGCGCGATAGTAGCGCACAGGTGTGGCCGTATCTTGCCTTTGCCAAACATGATGAAAAATTACAACAGCTGATAGCAGGCGTCATCAACAGGCAAACGCAATGCATTTTGAAAGATCCTTATGCCAATGCGTTTTATAAAGATGAGAATAAGATAAGCGAGTGGAAAAACGATCACACCACGATGAAGCCCGGTGTTCATGAGCGCAAATATGAGATCGATTCGTTATGCTATCCCATTAGGTTAGCTTATAATTACTGGAAGCTAACAGGCGATGTGAAACCTTTTGACACGGCCTGGAAACAAGCGATACAAAGCATTTTCCGGGTATTTACTGATCAGCAGCGTAAAACCACTCGCGGCCCCTACCATTTTCAACGAAACACCTCTACTTCATCAGATACCCTGCCCATGGGCGGTTATGGTTTTCCGGTAAAACCCGTAGGATTGATCTGCAGCATGTTCCGCCCGAGCGACGATGCTACTATTTATCCATTCCTCATCCCATCAAATTTTTTCGCCGTGGTAAGTTTAAAACAGGCTGCCGAAATGGTTTCAGCGATTTACAAAGATGAACAACTGGCATCACAACTCAATAGCCTTGCCGGGGAAGTGGAATTGGCGCTAAAAAAATACGCCGTTGTTAACCATTCTATTTACGGAAAAATATATGCTCACGAAGTCGATGGTTTTGGCAATGCCAACTTAATGGACGATGCCAATATACCGGGTTTGTTGGCCATGCCATATTTAGGTACCGTGAGCGATCATGATCCCATCTACCAAAATACCAGGCGGTTTGTATTATCGGATAGTAACCCTTACTTCAGCAAAGGCAAATTTGCCGAAGGCATTAGCGGCCCGCACGTAGGCATGCCCGATATGGCCTGGCCGCTAAGTATCATCAGCCGTGGCTTAACCAGCACCGATGATGCCGAGATCAGGCACTGCATCGATATGTTAAAGAAAACCCATGCTGGTACCGGCTTTATGCACGAGGCCTTTAATGTAAACGATCCTAAAGTATTCACCCGCAAATGGTTTGCCTGGGCCAACACCATCTTCGGCGAGTTTTTATGGAAGATCTACCAGGAAAAACCAAACCTGCTTAATAGTTAAAATATGAATGATCTAAAAACTTTAAAGTGGCGGGACAGTGCGATTCCCCTCTTGAGAGGGGTGGAGGGGTGTGTTATTCTGCTACTAATGCTTGTAACGATATCTGCTCGCAGCCAAAATACACCGCCAAAACCTTATGGTGCTATACCTAGTGCGGCGCAACTCAATTGGCACCAGATGGAAATGTATTGCATTATCCATTTTGGTGTGGACACCTATACCGATAAGGAATGGGGCTATGGTGATGAAGACCCGGCGATATTCAATCCCACCGGTTTTGATGCGATGCAAATAGTCGGCGCGGCTAAAGCCGGAGGTTTTAAGGGCGTAGTTATCGTCGCAAAGCATCACGATGGTTTCTGCCTGTGGCCTACTCAAACAACAGAACACAACATCACTAAAAGCCCGTGGAAAAACAGCAAGGGCGATATTGTTAAAGAGTACCGCGACGCTTGTAATAAACTGGATATGCAAATGGGCATCTACTGTTCGCCTTGGGATAGAAACAATCCTAACTATGGTACACCGGCATATGTACAAACCTATCGCAACCAGATCAAAGAACTGTATAGCACTTACGGCCCTCTGTTTATCTCCTGGCACGATGGCGCCAACGGCGGCGATGGTTACTACGGCGGCAAACGCGAAGTACGCAAAATCGACCGTACCACCTATTACGGCTGGGACACCACCTGGGCCATCGTTCGTAAGTTGCAACCCGGTGCCGTTATTTTTGGCGATGTTGGTCCCGATGTGCGTTGGGTAGGTAACGAGCACGGCGAAGCCGGACAAACCTGCTGGGCAACCTATTTACCCAAAGCCCCCGACGAAGGTAAGCGCCCTGCCAATGGTTATGTATTGGATAAATTAGGAACCGAAGGAACCCACAACGCTCCCAACTGGATGCCTGCTGAGTGCGACGTTCCGCTGCGACCGGGTTGGTTTTACCATGCCAGTCAGGATGACAAGGTGAAAACCCCGCAACAGTTACTGGATATCTATTATAAAAGTGTTGGCCGTGGTGCCGGTCTCGATCTCGGCCTTGCGCCCGACAGGCGTGGTATGCTCAACGAGCACGACGTGGCTTCGTTGAAAGCCTTCGGCGATATTTTGAAAAATACCTTCGCCGTTAATTTGGCCAAAGGAGCAAAACTTTCGGCCAGTAATGTCCGGGGGGAAAACGCCCTGAAATTTGGCCCTGCCCATTTGTTGGATAACGACCGATACAGCTATTGGGCGACCGATGATAACGTCACAACTGCAGATCTAATACTTACTTTGTCAAAACCACAAACCTTTAATGTGATCCGCCTGCGCGAAAATATTAAGCTCGGCCAGCGCATTACCGCTTTTGCCGTCGACGCTTTCGCGGATGGTAAATGGACGGAGATAGCTTCGGCAACAAGCATTGGCGGCAACCGCCTCATCCGCTTGTCGCAAAACACCATTACCCAAAAGCTAAGGCTGCGTATTACCGGTAGTGACGCTTGTATAACGTTGAGTGACTTCGGGTTGTTTGAGGAGGCTTTGTTATAGTCCGAAAGACGGGTCGCCGGTGGTATCACTAATTAAGGCGTGGATTTCAAATTTCAATTTTACTGATTATTAGGATACTCGTTTATCCAATGGAAGCCGCGGTTCATGAGCTTGAACCGGTGCTCATCGTACTTATCAAAAAGTATCGTAAGTGTGTCGGGCCCCCATTTGCCTTTTATCCAAAGCTGGTCCGGTTTGGTCAGGCCTGTTTTAATAATGCGGTAAACAAAGATGCTGCTGTCTTTTCCTTTTTCGCCGACCCAGGCTACGATCCTTTTTTTGGCCGTGTCGGGCTTAAAGTTGATGTAAGCGCTGCTGTCGGTCATGGATACCAGTTTGGCGTAACCAGGATAATTTATCATTAGTCGCCGCCAACGGTTCTCATTAGTAGCGAGCGGCGGAATGGTATCGTGATTCTGAATAAAAGTTACCACATTATAAATGCCGTAAAGCGGCGGTTTTTGGGCCCCGTCGCCATAAGTTTTTGCATAGGTGATATCGTTATCGAGGTTTGAGACGATGGCATATGCAATAAGCAGGTATTTGACGGTTATCAGGGTGATGTTCTTCCAGCGTTTTTTAAAGTTGTGGGTAACGAGGTCGGCAGCGGGCGCAGGTTTATTTAAAAACAAAAAGTTGATCAAACGCGTGGCGTGCCCGGAAAGCAAAAACAGGCACATTACTACCAGGGTGGTTGACAACAGTTTTACAGGTATATCGAAAGCGTAGTTGACGGCCATGATATTTCCGGCTACAGCCAAACCCATTAACGCACCAGCTACTGATGTGCGCCTGAATAACAGCAATACCCCGCAAATTACTTCAGCGAAGCCGGTGAAGTAATTGAACCCAGTGGAGTAGCCCATATACGTCCAGGCCAGACCCATAGGCGATGTATCCCCAATGGGCTCGGTAAGCCTGGCGATACCGGGAGCAGGGAATTGCAGTTTTATAACCTTGGCGAAACCGTAATCGAACATGGTGATTGCGATATAATACCGGACAATTACTGTTAACCAATAAAATAGTTTATTATAATTGCGGGGCTTTTTATCGAGAGCTGACCATACCAAACAGCTTATTGCCGAAGCGATAATGATAAAAACGATGATGAGATAATCGTAAGTGGTATCGCCGCTGCCGTTGGTATAAATTGTGATGGGTTTGGCCAGGTGCAGCGCGTGTGCCGCCAGCCAGGTGATCAATCCGTGGAAATATTTGAGGTAGGAGCCGGCCAGCGCATCACCAAGGATAACTCCGTTAGGATTTAAAACAATATACAGGCAAAATAAAACTAATAGAAAACGGAATATGATCTTTTTATTGACCGTCCAATACTCAGGCAGTTCAATTGTATTTTCCATTGGTGATAAGTTTATATGACGAATATAAGTATTAAAACGGCATAAGGTGCTGGTTTAAGTTATTTTAGCTTTGGGTCATTGGTCATTTGGATTTTGCTACGACGCGTAAGGTGATCAAGGTTTTGCAACATATTGAATACGCAATCGTTCCCGGAGATAGATTTTTTCATTACCGTCAAAATCGATTTCACTAACAGAACAAATTGCTTAATTTTAATACAGCATTATAAACCGATTTCTATCCACATCAGTATGGCCAACCCCAATACACGGCGTAGTTTTTTAAAAAATGTAGGCTGCGGGCTACTTGCCGCACCCCTGATCGGCCCTATAGGCAATCTGGCTTTAGCCGGAGACAATTCAACTGTTAAGCACACCTCGCAGGTAGCTGTACCCAAAGTTCAGTTAAACATAATGGATTTTGGCGCTGTCGCGGATGGTAAAACCAAAAATACCGCGGTCATTCAGCAATGCATCGATCGTTGCGGCGTTTTAGGCGGCGGCGAGGTGGTTGTCCCAAAAGGAGAGTACCTTACCGGGGCGATTGCTTTACGATCAGACACCACATTGCATTTGGAAGAAGGAGCAGTATTGATGGGCTCGCCCGATTTTAATGATTATGTGATCACACAAGTACGCTGGGAAGGTAAATGGATCCAGGGTTATTCGGGGCTTGTTTATGCCATCGGTGCCAACAATATCGCGATCACCGGCAAGGGCCAAATTAAAGGCAATTACGCTTTAAGCGGTCGGCCAACTGCTGATAAACCTTTGCGTCATCCCGCCTTGATAGAACCCATAAACTGTACCAACATCAATTTTGATGGTTTCTCGACAGATTATCACTCCATGTGGTCAATCCATTTGACCTACTGCGATCATGTATCGATAAAAAATCTCACAATCCGCAGTACGGGCGGCAACGGCGATGGTATCGATGTCGACTCATGTAAACATGTGGCTATCGATAACTGCGATATCGCTACCGGGGATGATTGTATCTCGCTCAAATCGGGCAGGGGTATGGAGGGTTTCACGCTGCTACGCACTACTGAGGATGTTACGATTACTAACTGCACTTTTGCCGGACTTATTTTTGCGTGTATCGGCATTGGCAGCGAGGCCTCGGGCGGCATCCGCGATGTGCGGATAGAGCATTGCAAATTTACCGAGGCTAAAACATTCGCGCTGTATATGAAGAGCCATGTGGGGCGCGGGGCGTTTATTGAAAATATTACTGCTAATGATCTCGAGGTATCCAACACAAGTGGCGGCTTTTTGCGGTTCAATATTACCGGTAGCGGTTTGCAGGATCAAAACCCTGTGCCAGGCTTAATCGGTATCCCAACCACCAAAAATTTTAAATTCACCAATATCCGGGTGAAAGATGTGCCGGTTTTGGTTGATGGTACAGGTGTACATCCTGACAAACCGCTCGAAGGCTTAACATTGGCCAATATCAGCGGCACTTGTAAAAAAGGGATCTCGCTGGCAAATGTCAAAAACGCCGTCATCAGTAATATCACAGTTACGAAGTTTGAGGGCGCGTTGCTGAATATCAGTAATGTGCAGGGCAAGGGCTTAGATGGCGCAGCGCCGTTAACCGTTAAACCTTTTACCGAAACTGTACCCGCGCCCGCTACACCTTATGTTTTACGTTAATCTAAATCAAAAGATGAAAACTCATATCCAACGCTACAGCTTTATTTTAAGTGTTGCATTGCTTGGTCCGATAATGGTAAAGGCGCAGGTTGCCCCGGCAAAACCACCGGCTACTATGGTCGCGGGTATCCCCGTAAACTATGATGAAGCCAAAGTTGGCACCTATACTTTGCCCGACGTACTGACTTTGAACAACGGGCAAAAGGTAACCGATAAGCAAACCTGGCTGAGCAAGCGCCGGCCCGAAATAGTAAAGCTGTTTGAAGAAAACCAGTTTGGCAAAATGCCCGATAGGCCACATGCTCTGGGCTTTCGGGTATTTGATAAAGGCACACCAGTATTTGATGGGACGGCTATCCGCAAACAGGTTACGGTGTACTTTACCTCCGATACCACAGATCATAAAATGGATATCCTGATCTATACACCCGTAAACCTCACCAAGCCCGTACCGCTATTGCTGATGATCTCATTTTCGCCAAACTCGAGCATGGTACCTGCTGATCCCGGCGTAAGGCAACATCTCATCTGGAACAGGGACGGTAAACAAGTAGCCCCGCCAAAAACAGGCTTGGGTAAACTGGACGTCGCCAAATTTACATCAAATGGGATAGCCATCGCTACCATTTATTACGGCGATATCGAGCCTGATTATAAGCTGGGCTATCAGCACGGTATTCGTGGCTTTTACTTAAAACCGGGCGAAAAATACCCTGCTGATAACGAGTGGGGAGCCATTTCGGCCTGGGCCTGGGGGTTAAGCCGCGCCATGGATTATTTTGAAACTGACCGGCAGATCGATGCCCATCGCATTGCTTTGCAGGGTACATCTCGCCTGGGTAAAACGGTGCTTTGGGCCGCCGCGCACGATACCCGCTTTAAAATGGTCATCCCCAGCTGCTCGGGCGAAGGTGGCGCCGCGATAAGCCGCCGTAACTATGGTGAAACCATTAAGCATCTAAGCGATACTTCGCGCTACTTTTACCAGCTGGCGCCAAACTGGCATAAGTATTCCGATGATCCAAACCTGTCGCCTGTCGATGCCCACATGCTGGTTAGCCTCATCGCTCCACGCTATGTATTGCTGCAAACCGGCGATACTGATGTATGGTCAGACCCTAAAGGTGAGTTCCTGGCTGCAAAAGCCGCACAACCGGTATATAACCTGTTTGGCGAAAACGGCCCCGGGCCGGCCGATTGGACAGCGGGTGGCGACGAATCGCTGGCCTATAATCCATTGGGCTATTATATGCACGTTGGTGGGCATGGCACAGTCCCATCCGACTGGGATGTGTTTCTGAAGTACATCAAAAGGTATTTATAGCTTCCTCAAGCACCAGGTCGTCATACACCTGAGATTTTGCACGTTAGTAGTTTTAATAGGTTCGTGCAGCTGTGCGCCTAAGTCGCTGGTGTATTGCAGCAACATTTGCTTGGTTACTAAATACCGTTCCGACCCGTCGGGTAATACGTAGCGGCCATTGCCCGTTGGTTGAACCAGCGTTTCTATCCCAATATCCGACGCCAGTCTTGCGAAGAAATAACCACCGGGTTTCAGTACCCGCCACATCTCTTTCAGCATAACCTCAAAGTGTGTTTTGCTTTGCGCGAAGTGCAGTACGGCGCTGCTGAGTACCAGGTCAAATTCCGCATCGCCAAAAGGCAGTTGCTCGGCAGCAGCTACTTTAAAATTTGCTTGCGGGAGGTTGGGAGCAAGCCCTTGTGCTAACTGTTGTACTGCAGCAATCGCGTTTGGGTTAGGATCGATACCATAAACATCAAAGCCATTTTGCAAAAAATACACGAGGTTGCGTCCGCCGCCACAGCCGGCGTCGAGTATTTTTTGGCAATCATTATAAGTGCCTTTCAAAAGCTGATCGAACAGGTAAATATCGATATTACCATAAAGTTGCTGGGGGATGGATTGCATAATGCAAACTTAGTAAAGATATACTGAAGATATTTAGGAGGATAAATAGCTGTGTTTCACTGATTAACAGTATTTGCAAAATTAAAACTTAATGTATATTTGGCATACAATTATAAACGCACCAGTTAATAAACAACCTGATTATGGAATGGTATCAATACCTGGCCGGCTTTTTAGCGGGCGCATTTTTTGCTAACGCTGTACCCCATTTTGTGAACGGCATTTCGGGCAACAAGTTCCCAACACCCTTTGCCAAACCTCCTGGCAAGGGATTATCATCACCAACAACCAATGTGTTATGGGCGCTACTCAATATTATTGTAGCGTGTTCACTGTTTAGGATCAGCAAGTTTCACCATGATAAGCCACTACAATTGATCATACTTTTTGCAGGCGTGGTTATCGTAAGTGTGCTATTGAGCAACCGCTTTCAGCATAAGCATAAAGAGTAGTTAATGAGAATTAAAAGAGGTAATAAACTGCTGTAAAACCAATGTATGATTGTGCTGTTCGTCATGCGCAGCGTACAACAAGGTTATCACCGGGTTTTGAGTGAGCAATTGCAATAGCCCGTCAACGGCAGGGTTTTGCTTTAGCTCTGTTATATACCTGGCGGTAAATTCTGTCCACTTAGTCGCATCATGATTAAACCATTTGCGTAAACTTACTGATGGTGCAATGTCCTTCATCCATTCATCAATATGTGCAGCCTCCTTTGTCATGCCGCGCGGCCACAGGCGATCAACTAATATGCGTTTACCATCCGTCTTTTCGGGTGGTTCGTATATACGTTTTACCTGTACTTTGCCCATATTGCTCTAAGTTATAATGATAAAACAACAAAATTCATATATTGTGATTTTTATTGTTCACAGTAATACGAATTTTGAATGAAGATTAATGCTAAACGATTGGCACATCATTTTGAGCAGATGAGCCTGATCGGTAAAATAGGTGAAACTGGCACTTGCCGCCCCGCTCACAGTCCCGAAGAAAAACAAGCTTTTGAATTGGCCGCAGGCTGGATGCACGATGCCGGTATGCAAACCCGTATAGATAATTTCGGTAACCTCATCGGCACACTTAAAGGCAGCAAGCCCGAATTGCCAGTACTGATGATGGGTTCGCACCTCGACTCGCAGCCTTATGGCGGACGCTTTGATGGCGTTGCCGGCGTGCTTTGCGCGATTGAGGCCATTACTACTTTGACCGAGACCGGCATTAAACCCGAACGTACCATCGAGATCATCAGCTTTGCAGACGAAGAAGGCTGGCGCTTTAAAAAGGGCTTGTTCGGTTCACGCGGTATACTGGGTAAGCTGGAAGAAGGAGAGCTACAGCGCACCGACGCTAATGGCATAACCCGCGAAAAAGCATTGATCGATTTTGGTTGCGATATCAGCAAATTCAAAGAGTCGGAATATCAAGCGGGTAGCATCTTCGCCTTCCTGGAGCTACACATTGAGCAAGGGCCTGTTTTAGATAGAGCGCATAAACCCATCGGCATAGTAACCGGTATATCGGGCCCGCTATGGTTAACCGTGAAGTTGAAAGGTATGGCCGGACATACCGGTAGTGTGCCTATGCATATGCGCCAGGACGCGCTTTTGGGCGCCGCCGAGGTGATCGTAGGTCTTAATAAGATAGTAACCCAAATACCGGGCGTGCCTACTGTGGGCACTGTTGCTACTATTGATGTATTCCCGGCCTCACGCAATATTATTGCCGAAGAAGTGGTGTTTACCCTCGACCTGCGCGATATCGACCTCGACCGCCGCAACCGTTACGAACAGCAGGTACGCGAATTGATCGCCGAGTCCGCGAAAGCACATCAATTGACCTACGAAATATCCGAAGACACCAATAGCGAGCCGCGTTATTGTGCTGATTGGATCAAATCAATTATCGGCGAAGAATGCAAAACCTTAGGCCTGGATGCGCCCGAACTGATGAGTGGTCCTTTCCACGATGCGCTGGCGCTATCCTATGCCTGCGATTACGGTATGATCTTTATCCGGTGTAAGGATGGCATCAGCCACAATCCGCTCGAGTACTCGAGCGATGAAGACCTGGCCCTGGGCACCGAGATTTTGTACGGGACGATATTAAAGGTATTGCAGAAATAGTAAAGAGCTTCGTACGTAGAAAGGGCACTAAAAAAATATTTTTATAATTCTATTATATTAAATAATTTGCTTATCATTGCAGCATGAAAACAATAACAATACAAAACCAATTTCCGCAACTGATTTATCAGAGGTGATAGCTATGTATTGAAAAAAATATAAAAACGCTTTGAAGCCTCTTAGATAATCTAAGGGGCTTTTTTGTTTTAGGGCAGTATATCAATTGGTTCAGATTACCACATTTGGGATGTGGAGGTTCCCGGTTCGAGTCCGGCTTGCCCTACTTTGTTTTATGGAAATATAGCTCAATGGTTAGAGCAACACCCTTATACGGTGTCGGTTAAAGGTTCAAGTCCTTTTATTTCCACTTTTTGGGAGAATTAGCAAACATGGTGTATGCGGCGGATTGAAAATCCGGATATCCAGGATCGTTACCTGGATTCTCCACTTGAATTTTCCTGTGGTGCAACGGTAGCACGTCTGATTTTGGTTCAGAAAATCGTGGTTCGAATCCATGCAGGAAAACTATTGCCTAATATTATTTAATATTAAAATGATTTTTTTGCCAGTATATTGTAAATATTAATTTATTTCAACTGCATTGATGTTACCGTTTTCTCAAAGTGACCATCGTCACTATCGGCCATGATGGCTGTCATTGCCCATGCCGGTAAAAGCAGGTATTTTTGATCATCATAAATTAGTAACGTAATGTCTAACAAAGCTGAGATCGCATTTCTCGAAGGCCCCCGCTCACGGGTAAAGGAGCTTAAGTTTGCGTTTCAAACTATGATGGAGCTGATACGGGGTTTCAGGGCATTGCATTTTATCGGGCCATGCATCACCGTTTTCGGCTCGGCACGATTCAAAGAAGATCATCCTTATTACGATATAACCCGCAAAGCAGCTGCCGCATTTGCGAGCCTTGGTTTTACCATTTTAACAGGTGGCGGCCCGGGCCTGATGGAGGCGGCCAACCGGGGCGCTAAAGATGTAAACGGGCGCTCGGTAGGCTGTAATATCCAACTCCCAGTTGAGCAGCATCCTAACCAATACCTGGATAAATGGGTATTTATGAAGCACTTTTTTCTGCGCAAGGTATTACTGGTTAAATACTCATTCGCATTTGTGGTAATGCCCGGCGGCTTTGGCACGCTCGATGAATATTTTGAAGCTTTAACGCTTATACAAACCCATAAAATCCAAAACTTCCCGGTAATTATTTTTGGAAAAGAATACCATAAGGAATTGTTGGAGCACATCAGCTTAATGAAAAGCAACTCCACCATCGGCGTACACGATGATAACTTATACCTGGTTACCGATAGCATCGAAGAAGCTACCAATTTGATTGTCGAACGCAGCATTAAGCCCTACGGACTTAAACCTGAAAGTAAAATCAAACCCATTAAGTGGCTGTTCGAAAAAAGCTAAATGTATGTAAAAGGTGTTTACTCAATCTCAAATTCCTTTTCGTAACAATAGGGCATGCCATCATATTCCCACTCTATCACGGCTTTCCAATGTCCCCTTGGTAAGCCATCTACCGGTATATCGGCAAAAGTTTCTTTCCTGGTATCCAGCGTCAGCAGTTTGTGTTGTTTGGGACTTAACTTATTAAACAATTTTACCACTCCTTTTACCGGATGGCAAAAACCGATATTTAAAGTTTTCATAACTAAAAGTTAAAGGGTCTAACAAAGCGGTACACCCGGGAAAAGTGCACCGCCCCGCCTGATAAGTATTAGGTCAGTTGTAATTAATTACCAGTTGATCGTCAACTGTGGCAACACCCGGCGCCGACCATGCCGCATTTTCAACCGCGCGCCTTTCAACCCACGATTTGGTGTGCCCTTTCAGGATAACTTTATTACCCAGGGCGTCCACCTTAATATTGGCGGCTTCCATATCGGCGCTGCGCTCAAGTGCTTTACGGATATTGTCTTTAACAACAGCGGTATCTATTCTGGGCTTTACAGATATCAGGTTGGTAACACCCATTACTCCTTTGAGGTGACTCACCGCAATAAATACCGATTCGCGCTGAAAGTTCCAGTCAACCTGGCCGTCCAGTGTAACCCAGCCATTGGCCACTTTTATCTTAATTTTTTCCTCAGGGATGCTGGTATGCCATTTTAGCGTACTGGCTACGTTTTCGGCAATTTCGGTATCGTTTAATTTGTCATCATCCGCAAGCTGTACCTGCAATTCTTCCGCTACCGCTCGTACACCTTTAACACGCCATGCCGCGTTTTCGGCAGCAAACTTTTTAGCGTACGAACTAACGTAACCGTTTAAACTAACCACACCGTGGTGTACAGCCACGCCAATTTCCGAAGCGATAAGGATAGGCTCCCACTTCAACTCATCCATTACATTTTTTTGAATTTCTGAATCTGTTTTCATGATATTATTTATTAAAATGTTACAGCAAAGATGTTCAGGAATTAAGCAATGGTAAATGATATCCATCAGCACAGAAACTGATTGTCAGCATAATTTATTTTGATAATAAGATGATAATTATCATTAACAGATGTGATGTCTGTCATTTTTATTTGGACGGATACCCGGCATCTTTGTGAAGCATAATACCGCCCTAACCTTATTGCAGATGAATAATGCCATTTTACTGAATGCAATTATCGAAAATGCTATTGATGGCATTATTATAATTGATGCGCAAGGTAATATTAGGCTGGCTAACCCATCCGTGTGTAAGTTGTTTGAATATACACCCGATGAACTGATCGGCCGACGCATCGAAATCCTCATGACCCAAAGCGATCAGTTGCACCACCAGGACTCCATAGATCAATATCAATCAACAGGTAAAGGCAAAATTATTGGCATAGGCCGCGAGGTAACAGGTTTAAAAAAAAACGGGGAGTCTTTTCCTTTTCGTTTAGCCGTTAGCGAAATGGTTCAGGGTAAAGAGGTGTTATTTGCCGGGATCATCCACGATTTAACTATAGAAAAACGGGCTGATGAATATTTACGCCATTACGCAACCGATTTGGAGGCCACAGTTCGCGAAAGGACATCCGCCCTTGAGGATATGGTAATGCGACTGCGCGAAGCAAGGATTCTGGCCGATGTAGCCTTAAAAAAGGAAAAAGAGATCAATCAGCTTAAAACCAGGTTTGTGTCGATGGCTTCGCACGAGTTTCGGTCGCCATTGAGCAGTATACAACTATCAGCATCGCTAATTGAGCATTATTACGACCGGCTGGATAAGGCCAAAGTTTTAAACCATACTCAAAAAATAAAAATGTCGGTAAGCGACCTGACCAATACGCTGAGCGATTTTTTATCTGTCGAAAAAATAGAAGCCGGCAGGGTTGAACCTTTATATAAAGACGTTGATCTTACCCATTTAGCTAAAAATATTGTTGAAGAAATACGCATGCTGGCCAGGCAGGGGCAAACTATCCGTTATCACCATACAGGTACGCAAACCAACTGCCACGTTGATGAAAGTTTACTAAAGCACTGCATTATAAATTTATTAACCAATGCCATTAAATATACTGCCGATAATGGTTTAATCGAACTCCGTACCATAATTCATGGCGACAAATGTGTGGTATTGGTTAAAGATAATGGCATTGGCATTCCCGAAGAGGATAAACAAAATCTTTTTAAACCTTTTTTCAGGGCAAACAATGTTCGCGACATACCCGGAACGGGCCTGGGCCTTAATATTGTAGAACGCTACCTGGCGCTTATGGGCGGTAATATAACCTTTGCAAGCAACCAATTGTCGGGTACGGTATTCACCATCAGCATCCCGCTAACAAACCCGGTTGCAGCAGCTCAAGCCTAGGCTCAGTGTGACATCGTCCGGATAACGGCATCCTCTCTATAAGTATCTGTCCTGAATAAAAGGGTACGCTCGTCCTGTTTCAATATTCCAACCGGCACGCCTAACTCATCCTTTATTTTAACACGTAACGCTTCTTGTGCGCAAGGCTCGCCATGTACCAGGTATACCTGCGCCGGTGCGGTTTCAAAGGCCTTTAACCAGTTCACCAGTTCCGCCTGGTCGGCATGCGCCGATAAGCCACCGATTTCGCTTACTCTTGCTTTCGCGGGATAATATTGGCCATGTATCTTTATTTCGAATGCGCCGTTCAGCAACGCCCTGCCACGTGTACCCGCCGCCTGATAACCTATGATCAGCAGCGTATTGCGCGCATCCGTAATATAATGCTTTAAGTATTCTAAAACCCTGCCACCAGTCATCATTCCGCTCGCTGCCAGTATTATTTTGCTTCCCTTGCGGCGAATGATCTTTTCGGTTCCCTTGTATTCCTGGTTAATAGTTACTCCACTGAACATTTGCGCACATTCTTTCTCATCAATAGTTAGCCATTCGGGATAATGCTGTAGTATTTTCCCCGCCGATGCAGCCATTGGGCTGTCCAGATAAACCGGTATTGTAACTGGGATCTTGCGTTGTTTTTTTAACCTGAATAAAATATGCATTACCTCTTGCGCACGGCCAACTGCAAAGCAAGGTATCAGTATGTTGCCTTTTTGCCATAAAGTATCGTTTATTATTATCGCTAGCTCTTCGGCGGGATCGCCTTTTTCATGCAGCCTATCGCCATACGTCGATTCCATGATCACAAAATCGGCCTTACCGGCATGGGTTGGCGCGGGCAATAACTCCGAATGATAGCGCCCGATATCCCCCGAAAATACAATTACCTTTCCGTAGCAACTAATGCGTACCGAGCAGGTCCCCAGTATATGCCCGCCGGGATAAAGTTCAAACTCAATATGTGGGCTTAATATATAGGGTTTAAGTGTATCTATAGTTATAAAATGGGGCAGAGCTGCCTCTACATCGGCTGTATCATACAAAGGTTTTGCAGGACTGTGTTTACTGTACCTACCCCTGTTCGCCTTTTCGGCATCTTCTTCCAGCAACTTGGCGCTATCCCGCAATATCAGCTCAGTCAGGTCACGGGTTGGTTTGCTCATGTAAATTTTACCGCTATAACCGTTTTTTACTAATAGCGGTATATAGCCGCAATGGTCCAGATGGGCGTGTGTTAAAATCAAGGCACCAATTGTGGACGCCTGCACAGCCAGAGTTTCCCAATTTTTTTCGCGGAGTGCCTTTACCCCCTGAAAAAGGCCGCAGTCTACCAATATACTTAAACCAGGTGTAACCAAAAGATGTTTTGACCCGGTTACTGTTTCTGCTGCGCCTAACGATTGAATGTAAACCGATTGGTTGGCTCCATCATCAACTTTGGTTGAAAAGCTTGTAGGATGAATATAATTCATGACCCGATAATTAAGTATAATGACCTGACATTAAGTTTAATAACTTTTATAAAGTTAAGCAAACATCAGCCCTTGATTCTAATCTTTGATTGCACTTACCTTACGTATACATTAAGTCCGCACCATATCATTAAAAGCAATAGTGTAGCAATAATAATGGCCACTATCACAGGCCTAAACCAACTGTCTCGTGTTATGATCATGATCTTTTAAATTAAATATCAGACAAAGCCTACCACGTATTCTGGTTATATTTCAAACGCCAATCAATTAGCAGGCATTACCAATAAAGGGATTAAGGTTTGTCTGGCCATTTTTTGCGAATGACTTGTGGTGAAGACCCTTTCCAATAAACTATGGTTATGATGGACCATTACCAGTATGTCCGCATCTTCTTTTTCGCATAAACGATGCAATCCTTTTTCGGTGTCTGATTGATGTATAAAATTATAGTTGATATGTTCATACTTGATCTTGTCGGCTATGGCTCTTAAAATATTTCGTATTTTTTCATCATTATCGCTTTTTTCCTTGCAAACGTGGGTCAGCGTGATCCGGGTTTCCATAGGTGAAACCAGTTTGATGAGTTTTTCTAACGCAGCGGTGTCGCTGCCTGCAAATTCAAGGTCGCTGGCAAATAATATTTTTTTTATGGGTTTAAAAGCGGCCTTAGGTGGTATCAATAACAACGGGAAGTCAATATCGTTTATCAGGCTGTTCATACTGTTGCCAAGCAGCATATCGCTCAGTATGCTTTTGTGATGTGTGCCGGCAACAATTAACTGAATATTCCTTTTAGGATCGATACGTGTTATCACATCGCAAATATTACCCGTTTCGCTTACCACCGAAAGCTTTGGCGCAAAAACCGATGCAGGCTGTGAATGGTATCCAAAGCTTTCCAGGTGCCGTTCTAAAATATCGAGTTCGGTTTCGCTTTCCTCGCTTAACATTGCGTACGCATCCGTGGGCCACCCCATCATGCCAGCTTCGGGCGCAGTCGCCGGTACCATAAAAGCGTTGCACAACATTAAATCCGTTTTAATATTTTGAGCTAGTTTGTAGGCATATTCGGCCGCATGTGTCGAATATGCTGAAAGATCGGTTAACGCTAATATCGTTTTCATGATGTTTGTGTTTAATGTTGGTGATTTGTCTACATCCACTTTGCGGCGAACCGATTAAAATCATGCCGCAATTCGTTTATTAGTTTTTCTTCAGTAAGGTATTGATCGTTTAGGTTCAGGTGCTCGGCTGCAGTATACTCTGTTACGTAATTTCCCGAACTGTCCAGCAACATGTGTATCGTTTTGAGGTTTGCCTCAATACGATGCCTTAATTCGTTGATGTGGCTGTTATGAATGAGTAACTGGTTTTGAAAATGTTCAATTTGCTCGCCTACTTCTTTGCCTGTGTTATGACCTGCAATTTCATCCAGCCGTTCCTGTACAATTCTCAGATCTTCTTTATAAAATTCCAGTCCTCTTAACCAATCGTTATGCAGGTTGGTTATATGTTTTATGCTTATCTGTTTCATAACACAAGGTTATTTGATTTTTACGCTTCCCTGCATGACACCGGGCACTGCAATAAGTGATCCTGGTCATGTTTTTAAGGCATTCCAGATTAGTTATTCTCAGAAAGTCAGTCTTTTAAAAGTGACCAATCTCACTATTTGGTTTGACTGAGGTCATGAAGATATGCGGCTTGGGTAACGACATTTGAGTAGTGGAAACTTAATTTAAATCCTATGTCAACTTTAGTAAAATCAAATGGTTCTCCGTCATTAAGGTCAATGATGGAAGATTTCTGGAACACCGACAGGTTTTTTGAACAACCCTTTTTTAATCGTGAATCGCTTCCGGCGGTAAACATCAGCGAAACGGAAAAACACTACAATTTAGAAGTAGCTGCTCCTGGTTTTAAAAAGGATGATTTCAAGATCACGACAGAGAACGGCTTAATTACTATAAGTGCCGAAACAAGTGATGAAAAAGAAGAAAAAAAAGGCAGTTATACCCGCCAGGAATTTTCCTCCAGCTCATTCACCCGTACGTTCAGCTTGCCCGATAACGTCGTAGAGGATAACATTACGGCCAAGTACAACGATGGCGTACTACGCATTGAGCTTAAAAAATCCGGTAAAAGTTTAACCGCAAAAAAACAGGTTAAGATAGAGTAACAAAGGGGCCGGTATTTATACTGGCCCTTTTAATAAACACGAGACATTAATTATGCCCACGTTTGCCAAAACCCGCGAATTCCTTGCCGAAACAGGTAAAATTTCCCGTTTTTCTGGTCGGCTATTCTCTTCGGGGATTAAACCACCTTACGAGATCAAAGAGCTTTTATCGCAATGTTATTTTATCGGCTATAAATCTTTGCCGCTGGTAGGTTTAACAGGGTTTATTATGGGCCTGGTTTTAACCATGCAGCTAAGGCCGACGCTGGTATACTATGGTGTAGTATCAAAACTACCCATGATGGTGGGGATATCCATCGTACGCGAAATAGGGCCGGTTATTACGGCTTTGATATTCGCAGGTAAAATCGGCAGCAGCATTGGCGCCGAATTAGGGTCTATGAAGGTTACCGAGCAGATTGATGCGATGGAGGTGAGCGGTACCAATCCATATAAATACCTGGTGGCCACAAAGGTATTGGCAACCGTGTTAATGCTTCCTATCCTAACCATACTGGCCGATGCGATTGCTTTGTTCGGCGGCTATATTGGTGTTAATATCCGCTCGGTAACCAGCTTGAACCTGTATTTCTCCGAGGTGTTTCATTCTTTGCATTATGGCGATGTGATGCCTTCTGTTATAAAAACTTTTTTCTTTGGTTTTGCAGTAGGCATTGTAGGCTGTTACAAAGGTTATTATTCTAACAAAGGAACGCGTGGGGTTGGTAATTCGGCAAATTCGGCTGTAGTGTTGTCGTCAGTCCTAATTTTTATTATCGATTTGCTTGCTGTACAGGTAACCGATCTATTGGGCCTAAATTAAAAGCCATGACAACTGCAGCAAAAAATATAACCACCAAAAAGGCAAATGTTTCCCGTGAAGCAGTGATCGTTATTGAGCACCTGTATAAAAAGTTTGGTGACCACGTAGTTCTCGATAATTTTAATCTCACGGTAAATAAAGAAGAAACCGTTGTCGTATTGGGTAAATCAGGCGCCGGCAAATCAGTATTGATCAAATGTATCATTGGCCTGTTATATCCCGACAAGGGGAAGATCACCGTCTTTGGCGATGATGTTGTCCAAATGGATCACGACGAATTGGATAGGTTGCGTACAAAAGTCGGCTTTCTTTTTCAAAGCAATGCCCTTTATGATTCCATGACCATTCGCGAAAACCTTGAGTTTCCGTTGCGCAGGCACTGGATAGAAATCACCCAGCCCGAAATTGATGCCCTGGTAATGGAAAGCTTGGATAATGTGAACTTGGGATATACTATCGATCTGCTCCCTGCCGAGCTATCCGGTGGTATGGCCAAACGTATCGCCCTCGCCCGAACCATGATCCTGAAACCCGAGATCATCTTATACGATGAGCCTACCGCAGGGCTTGATCCGGTTACCGCGAGAGAGATCGATAACCTGATACTCAAACTGCAAAAGAAGTACCATACTTCGGCTATCGTGATCTCGCATGATATGCACTGCGTAAAAAACACAGCCGATAGGGTTGTTTTGCTTTTAGATGGTAAGTGCTATGCAGAAGGTACCTACGATAGTTTTGAGCAATCGAAAGACGAGAAAATAAGGCAATTTTTTGAATAATGATATCATGGAAAAGCAAGGAGAAAATAATATAAAATTGGGCGTGTTTGTTATTGTCGGCCTCGTCGCCTTAATGATAGCTTTTTACATGATCGGCAAAAATAAGAGTTTGTTTGGAGCTAATTTTGAACTCAGGGCAAGGTTTACAAATTTGAATGGGTTGATAGAAGGCGACAATGTGTCTTTTGCAGGTATCCAGGCCGGTACTGTTAAAAACATCACTTTTATTAACGATACCGCTATCGAAGTAGACATGCTTATCGATAATAAGATAAAGCCTTATATACACAGCAATGCGCTCGCCAGTATAGGCACCGAAGGTATGATAGGCGAAAAGGTTGTTAATATCATCCCTGTAAAAGGTGTGAGCCCTCAAATACAAAACGGTGACCTGCTTTCGTCGCGTCAGATCATCAATACCGACGAGATGTTGCTCACTCTTAATAAGACCAACAATAACATTGCTGCGATATCTGATGCTTTAAAGGAAACAGTTTTAAAAATAAACAGCAGCTCAGTTTGGGAAGTGCTTAACGATAAAACAACAGGTAATGGCCTGCGGTCTACCCTGAAAAACATCAACAAAGCCAGTGCCAACGCCAACCAAATGATGGTTAGCCTTGACGATTTGGCCACCCAGATAAAAAAAGGTAAAGGTGCGGCAGGCGTTTTACTTGTTGATACGGTTTTTGCCTCAAATTTAAAAGCAGCGATGACAAAAATTAAGTTAACCAGCGACAATGCCAACAACCTAACTAAGCAGCTTACGCAGATGGTGAACAACGTAAGTGGCGATCTTAAAAACGAAAAGGGTGCTTACAACCTTTTGCTGCGGGATTCATTAATGGTCAAAAAAATAAATACCAGTATGGATAACATCCAGAAGGGTACCGATGGTTTTAATCAGAACATGGAAGCCCTTAAGCATAATTTTTTATTCCGGGGTTACTTTCGCAAGCTCGAAAAACAACAAAAAGCAGAAAAAGAAGTAGCCGCTAAAGCTCAGTCAAAAGCCAATTAGTGAGCAATTGGTTACTTCTTATTAAAGAGCTTTACTTTCAGGCCAAACTCAAAATTGCCCGAGCTGTAGGTACTGATTGGGCCTGTTTCCAGGTTGTAATTAACACTTAAACCCAAGGCCCTTTCTTCCCACGCAAAACCCATGCCCACATTCTGGTTGCTGTGGTAGATACCCTGCAAACTTAAACCGGTACTTGCCATGCTGAAGTTAACACCCGCGTCAAAGATATTGTCGTAACCTTTCACGCCTCTGAACATCACTTTAGGCTCAACTGCCAGGCTATTGCCCGGTATCTGGATCTTATAGCTGGCTGCCGTCATAAAGGTAGTCCGGTCAACATCTACCCGGTCATCGGCATTTTGGAAGAGAGTTGCTTTCAGGTTTGGTATTGCTCCCTCTACAGTTAAATGGTTGCTGGTATACGATATCCCAAAATCGCCATCTACGTAAGGCTTCAACTGGTTGTAATCCGCAATCTGCACATCGCTCTGGTCGCCGTTAACGCTGCTGTAGCTGATGAATGGATCGTTGATCCCTAACGATAAGCCAAAATTTAAGCGCTGTCCGTTCCCGCTTAGTGGTAAATGATAGGCATAAGTGCCCATAATACGGGTTTGCTGGATCAGGCCTGCCTTATCATTGCTGATATTCAGTCCCAACCCAACTTTATCAGTAGCCTGGTAATCGGCAGTCAGCGTTTGAGTTTTTGGTGTACCCGGAAATGAGCTCCATTGCTGGCGATAACCTAAGTTAATATTTAATCCCGGATCTACACCCGCCATCGACGGATCTGCCAGGTATTTGTTTAAATAATACCCTTGCTGAAAAGGGTTTAACTGAGCCTCAGCATACTGTGCTGAAGTTGTAATCAGCACCAATACACACAATCCTATAAATCTATTTTTGATAATGGTCTTCATTGTCGTGAGTTAGGGGATAAGTTTACCGGTTTCTTAATATCGTAATAAAGCCTTTAATAGCAGGTGCCGATGTGCCGAGGTCTACAGTATAATAATAAGTGCCTTCCGTTAAAGGCGAGCCGTTCAGGGTGGCGTTCCAGTCGTTGGCATAACCGTGTTTGCTGTAAACAACTCGTCCACCGCGGTCATACACGTTCACAAAGTTGTTTGGAAATAGCTGAATGTCTTTGATCACCCAAGTGTCGTTCTTGCCATCGCCGTTCGGCGTCATAATATTGCTCGCCGTTATCGCGGATGAAGGAACTGCTTTGTAAACCGTTACGGTATAGGTATTTTGTGTTACACCATCCTGGGCGGTTACTACGATGGTAATGGTGTTGTTACCGGTATTGACTGGCATTGTAGCCGAAGCATGGCCGCTATTTACGGCCACACCGTTTACCGTTACTGTGGCATTATTATCACCGGTAGTCGGAGTAACATTGATGTAGTATATCCCATTATCTACAGAGTCTATATAGCTGGTAATTGCAGATGAGAACTTTGGTGAGATACTACCCCCGTTTAATTTAATGTTTGATAACGTAGCATCACTCGATGGTACAACAGTTAATGTACCTGCTACATAGCTGATGTTATAATTACCCGATGCAGCGCCACTAATTGTAATCGGATAAGTCCCCGGAGCTGATGTCGTAGCGGCTGTTGTTGCTAAAGTCGGAAATGTTGTTAGGCTGCCGGCGTTATCCGTCCCAACAAAACCGGCATAAGTGGCTGTTAGCGCGGGGACGGTTCCTCCATAAGGCATACTCTTGTTATCCGCGGTTATAGTTAACGCTGCTTTGCTCACGGTTAAGGTACCATTAACATAAACCAAAGCATAATTAGCACTTGTGCCGCCGCTGGCAGTAACGGCATAGGTGCCTACCGGCGATGCTGTTGTCGCTGTGGTTGTTACTGTAGGTTGCGTGGTCAGGCTTGCGGCATTATCGCTGCCCACAAATCCCGAATAGCTTACGGTTAGTGCCGGGTTAGCTGCCCCATATATTTTGGTCGGACTGTTTGCCGTCACCGTTAAAGTTGCTGTTGTTACGGTAAGGGTTCCGGCTACGTAGGTGAACGTGTAATTTAGAGATGCTGCTCCGCTGGCTGTAGTTGGGTATGTACCGATCGCGGATGTGGCGGTGGCTGTTGTGGTTACGGTTGCCGGGGTAGTCAGGTTGGCTGCATTATCCGTGCCAACAAAACCATTGTAAGATGGTGTTAGGGTAGGGAGTGCTGCTCCGTAGGCCTTTGTTGCATTACTTGCGGTAACCGTTAGTGTCGCCCTGGTAACGGTTAAAGTGCCTGCCACATAACTAAATGTATAATTTGTAGCCACACCCCCTGCCGGTGTAATAGCATAAGTGTTTACCGGTGATGTGGCAGTAGCTGTTGTTGTTCCGGTTGGCTGCGCAGTTAAACTCGCCGCATTATCCGCGCCAACAAATCCGCTGTAGTTCATCGTAAATATTGGATTAACTGTTCCATAAACTTTGGTAGCGTTGGCTGCCGTTACAGTCAATGTTTTTGGACTAACCACGCTCACCGTCGTCGCTATACTTACACTATTGGCTCCGGTGCTGGTTAAAATCACATTCCCCGAATAATTCCCCGCGCCATCTACCGCTGCCAGTCGGATATAAACCGGTGTCGGGGTAATAGTGCCTGCTGCACCAACCGTTACCGATGACCCAAAGCCTGTAGTCGCGCTTGTGCTCACTTCAAAACCGGCGGGTGGGGTAACAAGTATTCCAGCAGTCATATTGGTGCCCGATACATTAAAGGTGCCTGTCACTGATGCCGTGCCATATGTCGTGCCTAAAGCCGATAGGGTACCGGTTGTACTGATGGTTGGGATAGGCGCTGCCGATACAGTGATATCGCCCGCTACATAGGTTATGTTGTAGTTTGAAGCTGTAAAAGTTCCGCCGGTTGCAACCGAAGCGACTACCGATCCATTATAGGTTCCGGCCGCATCCGCTGCCGCCGCGCCTGTGCCGTAGCTGATAGTCACGCTGCCTATACTCTCACCGTTTTGTAGTGCGGTAGATGTAAATGCGCCCGATCCGGTACCCCCCGTTAATGTCGAGCCGAAGGATTTGGTGACATTGTTAGCTGTAATGGTCAGGCTTGCAGGGTTGACGGTGAGCGTTTGTTGTTTGGCTGTCGCAGCGTTGTACAAGGTGCTACCGGCCTGGCTAGCGGTAATGGCCACTGTTCCGGCCTTTACAATATGCACTTTGTTCGAAACTATAGTAGCTACCGATATGTCACTGCTACTATAGGTTATCCCGATAGTACTGTTATCGCTGGTAGCACCCGGATCAAGATCGGCAGCCCCATAAGTTGTTGAAGCAGTAGTTGCAAAAGTAATGGTTTGATTAAGTTTAAGCGTAGTGGCGTTCAGCGTAGCGAACGATGTTTGCAGGTTTGGCGTGCCTGCCGCGTCCTGCGATACCACGTAAATACTATATGCCGTGGCCGCCGATACGCCCGAAATGGTTTTTGTGGCATCGGTATTGGCTGCCGTAACCGCGAAGGAGCCCGAGGTCGTCACCGTGTTATTGTTACCGTCTTTACCCGCAACGATCTGCGCGACCGTAGTAGGCGCCGTCCCTGTAGCCGGTATTAGTACATAATAGGTCGTCCCGGTTTCGTTCAGGTTGCTGATCACATCAACAGATGTAGTGGTAAGGTTATTTGTTTTGGGGTAATTTGTGGTGTTTACCGGTGGTGTAACATCAGCCGCCGTCGAGCCGGTTCCCGTTAAATTAACCGTTTGTGTTGTAGCATTGGTGGAAGTAATGCTTACTGCGCCCGGACTGGCTGTAGTGGTAGTAGGAGCAAAGTTTACATACACCAACGGATTGGTCGCCGCCTTTACTTCCGCAGGTGTAAAGCTAATAGAAGTGCTGAAGGTGATACCATCCTTAGATACCGCGTATGGGGCCGAAGTGCTTACAGTAGCATTCGCACTTAATATTCCTGATAAAGAAAAGCTTTGCGCTGTTGAAGTGGTACCGGTAGTTTGGCTCGTGCCGAAATCCAGGGAAGTAACCGATGGCGTTACAAATGCCGCCGCTGTTGGCGACGCTGTATTATGAGGGTTTATATTGGTTATCAGCAAAAAGTCGTTCGCGTTATCGTCCGTGTCGTAACCGTTGCCATTTAAATAATCTGCCCCGGTTGATACCATAGTAGTAGCGGTTGAGCTGGCATTAGCTTTTCTTTCGAAACACTTTGTACCCGAGCTACCCGTACCTGCGCCTGCGGCCCCGGTACCTTCCCAAACCAGATCGATACCGGTTCCGAAACCTAAAAAGTCTACTACGTTAGGATAGCTATCCGGATTGGCAGCCGGTGGAGCAGGTATACTGATGGCCGTAGTACTGGCTACCAACGCAATTTTACCCGAGCTCGCTACCTGCGTTGTACCAACAGCATCGGGCGTTGGCAGTGGGTTTGAAGAAATCGGTGTGGATGAGCTTGCTAATGAAATGAGGAAATAGCCGTGCGCCTTGATGATCGAATTAGCCGGGAATGCCATCACATTCATCGTACCTGCGCTGGTAGCGCTTTTGTATTGAACGGACCAGCCAGTCATGTTAACGTCAGCGGTAGTGGGATTATAAAGCTCCACAAAATTGGAGTTATATGGCGCGCCGCTACTTCCAACACTTCCCCAATACTGGCTGATAACCACATGCTGTGCCATCAATTGTGTCGAGACTATTAAAAACAAGATCAGGCTGAAAAAATAATGTACATGTTTTTTCATATATTAAAAAAGGGGGTAATAGCGGTTAATATTTGGTTATGATGTTAATCAATTTAGTTAATATCAATAAAATGATACCCATCAATCAATAGTTATTGAGAGGCATTATTTAGTTTTTTCCGGTTAACCCTTCATGGATTTACTCACCACATTTTGGTTGACCAAATAATTGGTTAACCAAATATGCGAGCTTTTGTTTTGATTTCCAAACATTTGACGAAAATATTTTTGAGTAGGAAGATCGGTCTTGTTGTTAAGAGGAGCAACAAACCCAGAGAGCGGTCGTTGTAGTGGGAGTGTTACTGTAAATAACAGGATATAATCAATTCGCTACATCCTGTTATCTGTTTACGAAAAGGCCAGGCCGCCGTTGATGTCTACATTGGTGCCGGTAATAAAACTGGCTTCATCGCTTACCAGGTAGGTCACTAAATCGGCAACCTCTTTGGCTCGGCCTTCGCGACGCAGTGCCGTCGCATTGGCCACATTCATCCGAACCTCTGGTTTCGAAAACGTATCATGAAAAGCGGTTGCGATCATCCCCGGTGCTACGGCATTTACACGGATCCCTTTAGGGCCTTGCTCTTTAGCTAAAGCACGGGTATAGGTCATCAAAGCACCCTTAGCTGCTGCATAGGCAGATGCCCCCGGGCCACCGCCGTCACGGCCGGCAAGCGATGAGAAATTAATGATCGAAGCACCTTCTTTCATAAATGGCAGGGCTGCTTTCGAGGCCATAAAAACCGACTTCACATTCAGCTCGAATATCTTATCCCAAAACTCGTGTTCCATATCTGCAGTAGATTTACGTGCCACCAGTCCGCCGGCTACATTGATCAGCATATGTATCTCTTCACCAAAAGCTTCCCGGCTTTTGGCGATCAGGTTGTCAACATCCGTTGGTTTCGTCATGTCGCCGTACACGGCAATGGCTTTACCGCCGTTGGCCTTAATTTCAGCAACAGTTTCATTGGCATCTGCTTCTTTCTGAAAATAATTAACCACTACACTCGCTCCTTCGCAGGCCAGTTTTACCGACACTGCTCTTCCAATATCACGGGCACCGCCGGTCACAATGGCTACTTTGTTTTTTAAACGCATATTTACTTAACTTTTAAGGTTTTTGATTTGATTAATGTAACTGATAACCAGGCCAGCGGTACCAAAACCGCGCCCAGTATAAAAAATGAATTGTACCCTGTTTTGGTGATCAGCGGCACGGCCCAGGTGGTGCATAGCGTACCTATTACGGCAGCTGTACCGCCCATACCAGCCACAGTACCTACATTTTTACCGTTGAAATAATCTGCAGGCAGGGTTTGCAGGTTGTTGATGAGGAATTGAAACCCGAACAGCGTAATGCTGATCAACAGCATGGCCAAACCCGGATTTGCTTTTAATTGCGGTAAACAAATTACCAGACCTATTAATGCGATAAGCATTAAAGCACAGCCAATAGTAATAGCGTTCTTACGCGATTTTGCAGCATCCTTACCGCGTTTAATATATACTGACGAATAATAACCACCCAATAAACTTCCACAAGCCGCTATCAGGTAAGGCAGCCAGGTAAACCCACCGATCTGTTTGATATCAAACATAAATTGCTCCTTTAAAAAGGTAGGTAGCCAGGTAACGAATAACCACCAAACCGGGTCGATAAAAAAACGGCCGAGGATAATGCTCCAGGTATTATTAAACTTCAGTAGCTCTTTCCAGGTATATACCTTTTCGGGAACGGTGCTGTTGGTGTTTTTTACCGATGACAGGATATGCTCCTGCTCTTGTTTGGTTATCCAGGGATGTTTATCCGGTGTGTTTTTATTGATCAATAGCCAGGGGATAAGCCAAACCAATC